>OMGA01000011.1_pt1 | contig 117774 bp, 111 predicted proteins | sample 1674211 | NCBI WGS metagenome assembly OMGA01 (sample SAMEA103958152, study PRJEB25191) | human gut metagenome | biome: human-associated habitat [ENVO:00009003]; feature: intestine environment [ENVO:2100002]; material: feces | place: Germany | collected 2013/2015
ATGTTATTGGATTTTGTGGGCACATTTTCACCGTCCTTTCCTTGTTGAAATTTTTGTGAATCTGTCTTATAATAAAAAAGAGGTTGAGGTGTTGGGCATGAAAGTAAACATAAAAAAAGTCTTAGGTATCGGGGCCGGAGCAGTAGTTCTTGCGGCTACCTCGATTCTTGCGTTACTCAATAGCAAGGATGAATTCACTGATTTTCTGGAAAATGCTTCTGATGATGAATTGGAAGCCGCACGGGAGAAAGTTCGGCTCGATTTTTGCAATCCTGATCTGGATGATGAATATCGTACTGACTGCCAAAATCGACTGCACGCCTTTGACAATGAAATGAGTAAAAGAGCCTGGGGTGATGAAACTCCACATGGGCCAAGTTTCCACCGAGAGCACGGGTGGTACTTACCAAATGATGATGATTATTAATTAGCAGTAAGCCGTCACAGTAATGTGGCGGCTTTTTATTACCCTTTTGATTTCGCCTTTTTCGCGCACGAAGCCCCAGGCCGCTGTCCGCTCATGCAGGTCCCGGAGATTTTGACCGCCCCACGGTCACCGGTCGCCAAGCTCATGATGCAGCTTTGTGTGGCAGGACTGGCAGAGGGACATCAGATTGTCATTCCGATGCGTCCCGCCTTGTGATAGAGGAACAATGTGATGGACTTCCTCCACGGGAGTCAGCCGTCCTTCCTTCAGACACAGCTCACACAAAGGATGCGCCGCAGCATAGCGGTCACGGATTCGTTTCCAAGCCCTGCCGTACTTCTTGTTGCTGTCAGCGGGGCGTCCGTACTTGTTGTACCGTTTCCGGGCAGCAGCTTCATGTTCCTCACAGTACTGCCCGTCCGTGAGGTTTGGACAGCCGGGGTAGGAGCAGGGGCGTTTTGGTTTCTTTGGCACGCTGCACCTCGCTTTCCGGGCAAAAGGAAAGCCCTGCAGGATTGCTCCCGCAAGGCTCGTTCCTTGTCCTGTTTTTCTGATTCTAACTATATCACAGGGACAAGGTGTATTGCAGTGGCTTTTAGTGGCTTATTTCTGTAACGGCGTCCAACGCTCTGTGGTGGAGCCGGTACAGCCATCGAAGCTCATAGCCCATATCCACGGCAATCTGTTCCCAGGACTTGAAGCATAGATACCGAAGTTCAAGAAGGGTCTGGTACTCCGTGTTCTGGACAGCCTTGATCTTATGGACAATGTCTTTTTTCATCTGCACCAGTTTGCAGATATCCCCATTGATCTCTGCTTCCAGCTCAATGATGGAAAGGATGGCGTCCTCCATGCGGTGGAGGTTCCTCGTCTCACTTCCGGGCATATCCGAATAAGTCGCAGTCGCCCGCGTGGCGAGGTCATTCAGTGACGCCACCTGTTCCATCTTGCTCTGTATCCGCTGGTCAATGCGGAACGCCTGGGAAAGGTATTCCTTCATTTCCGCCTGCTGCTTGTTCATAGGCACTACCTCCGAAAAAGAAATGGTTTCCCTCGGATTGGCCTTGATTGACTCTCATTTTCTTAGGTTTGCCCGGACCGCATCGATCAGCGCCGACTGCGTCCTGTCCTTATACTGCAGGGCTTTCAGAATGCGCTCATCAATGGTGCCGTCTGTGATGATGTGCTGCACGACTACGGTCTGGGACGCCTGCCCCTGCCGGTAAAGCCGCGCCACCGTCTGTTGGTACAGTTCCAGGCTCCAAGTCAGGCCAAACCAGCAGAGGGTAGAACCGCCGCTCTGAAGGTTCAGCCCGTGGCCGGCAGAAGCGGGATGGATCAGCGCCACCGGAAGTTCGCCCCGGTTCCACTTTGCGATGCTGGCGTCAGAGTCCAGCCTTGCAAAGCCGATCTTCCGCATCCGCAGCCGTTCCTCGATGCGGTTAAGGTCGTGCTGGTACCAGTAAGCCACAAGCAGGGGCTTTCCGTTCATGCTTTCGATGATGTCCTCCAGGGCATCCAGCTTCTGGTCATGGACATGTTCCACATCCCCGTCATCCGTATAGACCGCCCCGTTTGCCATCTGGGAGAGCTTGCCGGACAGCACTCCGGCATTTGCCGCCGTCACCTCGCCCTTGTCAAGCTGCGCTGCCAAATCCTCGCACATCTCATCATAAATAGCTCGTTCCGGCTCCTCCATATACACCCGGTACTCGCTGCTTACAAGTTCCGGCATTTTGAGGTGGTCGGCGGCTTTCATGGAAATGGTGATATCGGAGATCTTGTCATAGATCCGCTTCTCCGCTCCCGGCAGAGGCTTATAGGAATACACCACCTGACCATTCATCCGATCTGGCCGGAAATAGTCCTGGCGGTACTTGGTGATAAACCGCCCCAATCGCTGTCCCATATCCAGCACCTTGAACTCGGCGAACAGATCCATCAGGCCGTTCCCGGACGGGGTACCTGTAAGGCCGATAACGCGCTTTGCTTTGGGGCGTACCTTCATCAGCGATTTGAACCGCTTGCTGTTCCAGTTCTTGAAGGACGAAAGCTCGTCCACCACGATGGCGTCAAACTCAAAGGGGACATTCTCCACCATCCACTGGACGTTCTCCCTATTGATGATATAGATGTCCGCATCCCTGTGGAATGCCTCCAGCCGTTCTTTTTCCGTACCCACCGCCACAGAATAGCGGACGTCCTTCAGATGATCCCACTTTTCAATCTCCTGGGGCCAGGTATTCCTCGCCACCCGCAGCGGTGCGATCACCAGAACGCGGGTAATCTCGAAGTAGTCAAACAACAGGGCATACAAGGCCGTCAGCGTGATTGCCGTCTTGCCAAGACCCATATCAAGCAGTACGGCGGCGACCTCGTGTGTTTCAATGTACTCGATGGCATATTGCTGATAATCATGTGGTATGAACTTCATTCGGCATCACCTCCGATCTCAGAAAGAATGTGCGGGATCTGGCTCTCATCGTCCAGGATGAATACCAAGAAGCCCAGCCCCCGCAAAAGCCGTATCCTTGACTTCTGCAGCGGCCGTGGCTTTTCGCCAGGGGCCTTGACTTCCACGAAGCCGCATTTCCCGTCCGGCAATAGGATAAGGCGGTCGGGAACCCCGGAAAATCCCGGCGACACGAACTTCGGCGCAATCCCGCCTTTGGCCTTAACCGCCTGAACCAGTTTTTGTTCGATGGTTTTCTCTCTCATAAGACCTCCTTCTGGTGACGGTCTATGACAGTCCTCCCATGATTTCTTTATATATGTTATTTTTTCTTGTCCTTAGAGGACTTTAGGGAAAGACTGTCACTGACCGTCACCCTTACCGTTTTGTGCTTACTCAAACTCTGATTTCAAGCGGAATCCGCGAATCAACATCCCTTTTTTCGTCTTATGGCGCGTAAAATCCGCCGCCTCAATGGCAGTGTAAAAATCCGTGGTGCTTCGCGCATACTCGCCCATCTGATTGCAATAGCTGCGATAGGTGTTGTAAACCTCGCCAGACTTCGCTTCATAAGACGGATCGATCTCGCAGCAGTCCTCCAGGAAGTGGGATAGCCAGTCGTTGTTCTCCTTATATTTCTGGATGGCGTCCTGCACCACCCTGGGCTGGGCAATCTTGTAATCGCTGGCAATGACGCGCTTTGCGCCCTCGATGATCCACTGAAGGACCGCTCCGCCCGCCATCTTGAACAGGAAGTCCGCATAGTTTTTGATGTCGGCCTTGCCCTCAATCTTGGCGTTGAAGGGGATCACGATGAGCCGCCGCCAGGTACCCTGGTCAATCGCCCCGACCCTGGGCAGGTGGTTGGTATACAGCACCAGCGTGTGGGTGGGGACATAGGAGAACGGCGCCTTGTACTTTTTCTCCGCATAGATCTCGTCCGTGGAGCAGAGCTGCTTGACGTTGGATGTGTTCAGGCGCATCCCTTCCTCCAGCTCGGCGGCGATGATCATCCGCTTGCCCTTGGCTTCCGCCAGTTCCGGCTTCACGTTGCGCTTGCAGCCCACAGTCAGGGTGTCTGCGGACATATTGCCGGAGTAGGTGCCAAGCACACGGGCGATGGTGTTCCAGAAGGTGGATTTTCCGTTCCGGCCCTCGCCGTAGGCAATGACCAGGGCTTCAATGTAGACCTTGCCGATGGCGGCAAGCCCCACAATCTCCTGCACATAGCGAATCAGGTCGGCGTCCCCCTGGAAGAAGGTCTGGAGGGCGTCCTCCCAGACATCCATGCCGTCCCCGGACGGGTCCACCGCCGTCTGCTTCGTGATATAATCCTGGGCATTGTGTTCCCGGACAGCCCCCGTCCTCAGATCGCAGGTGCCGGACGGCAGGTTCAGTAAAAACTCATCCGCGTCCAGGACGCGCTGCTCGATCTGGATCATCGGGCGGGCTTCCTTTAAGGCGGCCGAGATGTATTTCGTATCCCGGCGCTTGATGGCATACTTCCGGTAGGTCTCCGCCCGCTCGTACTTTTCAAAGGAGCGCCGCTGGGCTTCGCTGAACGCCGCCATCGCTTTCTTGGCGCCCATCGCGGCGAGCATGGCCCACGCGCCGTTATCCGACATCTCCTTCATACACCGCTGTATCTCTGTTTCCGCTTCCTCAAGCTGTCTTGCGGTCAGCTCCTGGGCAATGCCCTGGGCGTTAGGCTGGGATTCTTCCCAGAACGAGCCGTTGAACACGATGTAATCCGTAGCCGGGGAGAAGCGGAGCCGATCCATGTACTCCCGCGACAATACAATAGCCTGGCCTACATCCGAGAAATCCTCCGGCATCAGCAGGAAGTCCTGGTTGTACTGCTCCGGCGGGATATATCCCTCCTGGGCAGCTACCTTCGCGCCGAACTTCACGGCGCTGGCCCAGATGCCTGCAAGCTCCGCATCATCCAGCGGCGGGCTGCATTTTTCCGCTTCCTTCAAGAACTGCTTATGGGCTTCCTCTGTATTCCCCAGCCGCTTGATGATCCGGCCAGCATAGTGGGACATGGTCTTGTTCCGGGAACCCTCCGGGATCTGCCCCTGCGCCGCGTCCCACTCCGCAAAGCTGTCTGCCAGGAATTCATCAATGGTAATCTCGCCGTCATACACCTCGACCACCGCGTTCTTTACCCCAAACAGAAACCGAGCGCTGTCCTTGGCCCCGTCATCGAAATAAGGATAATCGGCAATCAGCCTGTCTTTCCATGAGCTGTAAATCTCTGAATTTGTTGTCTCCGTGCAGATAAAATACACATGGAACCGTGGCCTGGGGCCGCGTTTGCCTTTTGGCTTCATGTGGCTCCTGCTGTAGACAAAGATCATCCCCACGCCAGGAAAGTCCATCGCCACGTCAAAGGGCGTGAGCCAGTCGTCCGGGTCATCCGAGTGGTCGTTATCGCAATCCATCGGCAGACAGTCCGCTTTCAGGAAATTGTCCACGCTGCGGTAGTTCTGCTTATATGCCGCGCACACATGGTCGAAGGTCGCCGCCTGCCGCATGGTGTCCGCATCCGTGACCGTCACGGGATTCGGGTACACGCAGTTTGACCGGCTCCCCACCGTCGCGGCGTCATAAATTGTCATCTGCATTCCGTTTCCTCCATATCCTCCGTAAAATAACGGATCGTCATATTTTTCTGCTTTGCCCTTCCAATCTCCCGGCGCATCCCATCGGACACCTCGCCGCCGAACACCCAGAGCTGCTCACACTTGCCCAGCAGCACCAGATCCATAAAAATCGCCAGCTCCCGCTCCGTTTCTTCCGATAGGAACTGTGGGAACAGCAGATGCGGCGCAATGGGGATCGTGTCGGCGTCTGCGGCAAACCGGCTGTACCGCCTTGCTTTTTCGGTATTGCCCTCCGTGTCCCCGGAGTACGGGGAGCAAATATACACCAGCGGCCGGTATCTCGCCGCCTTTTCCTCCTGAACAATTTTTGTGAGGGCTTCATAGGCCGTCGGGTCGTAGTAGCCTTCGCTGTTATATCTGCTAACTCCCATACACACCCCTCACTTGATACCGCTCGACCAGGTCGTCCCGTCCAATGCTGACCAACCGCTCATAGCTTTTCTGCCTGTCTGCGTCACACTGCGCCGTGGTCTTGAAAAACGGGCAGTCCTTCCCGTGGAAGTCATTGTCACCCAGGCAGACGCACACCCCGTTCTTATTGGCAAAGCAGTCCCGATGCGCCGTGCAGCGCGGCAGACCTTTTGATTTCGCTGTTCCCATAGCTTTTTCCGTCCTTTCTCTGAAAATTGAGCGGCTTACACCTCTCTAATTGTGAAAGGACAGAAACCCTCCGTTTCAGCGGTGGGCGTCCGAACTTTTTTCGTTTCCTATAAAATGCGAACTGCCGCCGTCAGATTTTCCGCTAAAAGTACCGCTAAAAAATGCCGTCCTTGTCCTTTCAGAAGTGAGAGGCACAGGGACGGCAAAATTTTTCTCCGCTGAAAAATCCCGGTTCTGTCCTTTCAGAGACAGAGGGGCAGGAAAGCCGCTCGGAAACGGAGGTGCTGCGGATGCAGGAAAACACGGAGACAACCAGAGACAAGCAGCTTGACGAGGAACTCGCCGATGTGCTGATCGCCATCAGCGTGATCGCGAAGCGTCTCGCCAGAAAGCTGCAGACGACAAACCAAGAAGGAGGAACGCCGGATGGGGAAAATGAGCGACCTGGACTTACAGATTAAGGAGCTGCGCTCCTGCGGGGAGACCATCCTGGAAATCGCCGAAACGCTGGCGGGGATCTTTTCTTCCCACGCGGCGGAGGATACGCCGCCAAAGGCAGTCCCCAAAGAAAAGCTGAAAACGCCGGCCTTTGAAGAGGTGCGCCACCGCATGACGGTGATCGCGCAGGCAGGGTACTCGGCAGAGGTGAAAGCCCTCATTACAAAATACGGAGCGAGGAAGCTGTCAGATATCGACCCTTCTCAATTTGAAGGGCTTTTGAAGGAAGCGGACGCGCTCGGAAAGCCGGAGGCAGGAAACGATGGGTAAGCATTCCTTCCTTTCCGCTTCCGCAAGCCACAGGTGGATCAACTGCCCGCCATCGGCCCGGCTCTGCGAGGAGTATGCGGACAGGCCCAGCGAATACGCCCAGGAGGGGACCGACTGCCATGAGCTGTGCGCCTATAAGGTGGAAAAAGCCCTCGGCCGCAGGGTGAAGGACCCCACGGAGAACCTGACCTACTACTCCCAGGAGATGGAGGACTGTGCCGAGGGGTACTGCGCCTTCGTAATGGAGGAAGTGGCAAAGGCCAGGGAACGCTGCACCGACCCGCTGGTGCTTGTGGAGCAGCGGCTCGACTATTCCCGCTATGTGGGGATCGAGGGCAGCTTCGGCACCGGGGACTGCGTCATCGTATCGGACGGGCTTCTCCACATCATTGACTACAAGCACGGGCTCGGCGTCCTGGTGTCTGCGGAGAAGAACAGCCAGCTTTCCTGCTATGCGCTGGGCGCCCTCGACCTGTTCGATGGCATCTACGATATCGCTCAGGTCAGCCTTACCATCTACCAACCCCGCCGGGAGAATGTCAGCACATACACCATGAGCCGGGAAGAACTCCTGGCCTGGGCTAAGACCGTGCTTGCCCCCGCCGCAAAGCTGGCATACGAGGGCAAGGGCGAGTTCAAAGCCGGCGGCCACTGCCAGTTCTGCAAGGCAAAGGCCAACTGCCGCAAGCGGGCGGAATATAACCTGGAACTGGCGCGGTATGACTTCGAGATGCCCGCGCTCCTGGGAGATGATGAGGTCGCCGCTATTCTTACCAAAGCGGACGAACTGGTCTCCTGGGCCGGGGACATCAAGGACTACGCCCTGCAGAAAGCCCTGTCCGGGACGAAGTTCACAGGATTCAAAGTGGTCGAGGGCCGCTCCAACCGGAAGTACACCGATGAGGATGCAGTCGCCAAAGCGGTCGAGGACGCCGGCTACGAGCCTTATGAGAAGAGACTGCTTGGCATCACGGCCATGAGCCAGACCCTCGGCCGGAAGAAGTTTGAAGAGCTGCTCGGCGGCCTTGTTTATAAGCCGCCCGGCAAACCCGTACTTGTGCCGGAGAGCGATAAGCGCCCGGCCATGAACACAGCCATTAACGATTTCAAAGAAAATGAGGAGGACAACAACTATGGCAAAGATCGTAAATAAGACGAAGGTAATCACCGGCCCCAGAACCCGCTGGAGCTATGCGAACGTCTGGGATCCCAAGAGCATCAACGGCGGCACGCCCAAGTACAGCGTCAGCCTGATCATCCCGAAGTCTGACAAGAAGACCGTGGAAGCCATCAAGGCGGCGATCCAGGCGGCCTATGAGGAGGGCGAGTCCAAGCTGAAGGGCAACGGCAAGACCGTCCCCGCCCTTTCGGTCATCAAGACCCCTCTGCGTGACGGCGATGCGGAGCGCCCCGACGATCCGGTCTATGCGGATGCGTACTTCATCAACGCCAATTCCGCCACCGCACCCGGCATCGTGGATGCGGACCTGAACCCCATTCTGGAGCGTTCCGAGGTGTACTCCGGCGTGTACGGCAGAGCCAGCATCAACCTGTATGCCTTTAACTCCAACGGCAACCGGGGCATCGCCTGCGGGCTGAACAACCTGCAGAAGATCTCCGATGGGGAGCCGCTGGGCGGCAAGAGCCGTGCCGAGGATGATTTCTCCACCGAGGATGACGACGATTATCTTTCCTGAGACAACACAGGGCGGCAGTCGCCGCTGCCGCCCGCCAATTCAAAGAAAATGCGAGGTAAATGGATATGACAGAGCTTTATGAGTTTGCAAAGCAAGTGGACGTGATCGCGATCTTCTTTATCCTGTACGGGCTTGCCATCGGCAGCATCGCGTACTGGATCTCTGAGTTCCTGCACTGGTGCTGGACAAAGTTTAAGAAGCACAGGGAGAAAAAGCGCCAGGAGGCAAAACAGCCGGAGGAATAAGCAATGCACACCGGGCGGCAGGAACAGAACCCCTGCCGCCTGTTTTTATGGAGGTAACAGCACTATGGCAATCCATACCCTATCCATCGACGTGGAGACTTTTTCCGATGTCGATTTGAAAAAATGCGGCGTGTATAAGTACGCCGAGTCCCCTGATTTTGAAATCCTCCTTTTCGGCGTATCCGTGGACGGCAGCGAGGTCACCGTATATGACCTGGCATCCGGCGACACCGTACCGGAGGAGATCATCCGGGCGCTCTCGGACGATTCCGTCATCAAGTGGGCGTACAATGCGTCCTTCGAACGGGTTTGCCTTTCCGTCTGGCTGCGCCGGAACTATCCGCAGTATTTTTCTTCCTACAGCATAGAGGAGGACACCGTCCGAAATTACCTTGACCCGTCCTCCTGGCGCTGCTCCCTGGTATGGGGCGCATACATGGGGCTTCCACTGTCCCTGGAAGGGATCGGCAAAGTTCTCAAGCTGGAAAACCAGAAGATGGCTGAGGGCAAGGCGCTCATCCGCTATTTCTGCGTTCCCTGCAAGCCTACCAAGGCTAACGGCGGCAGGACGCGCAACCTCCCAGAGCATGACCCGGTGAAATGGTCAACCTTCATTGCGTATAACAAGCGAGATGTGAAAACCGAAATGGCGATCCAGAAGAAGCTGTCAAAATTCCCCGCGCCGGATTTCCTGTGGGAGGAATACCATCTCGACCAGGAGATCAACGACCGGGGCATCCAGCTTGACATGGTGCTGGTGGAACAGGCCATCGCCATTGATGAACGTTCCAGGGAAGAACTTTCCGCAAAGATGCGGCAGCTTACCGCCCTGGAAAATCCAAACTCCGTCCAGCAGATGAAGGAATGGCTTACAAAGCATGGCCTTGAGGTGGACTCCCTGGACAAGAAATCTGTGAAGGAACTTCTGAAAACTGCGCCGCCGGAACTCGCCGAGGTACTGGAGCTGCGCCAGCAGCTTGCCAAGTCCTCCGTGAAGAAGTACCAGGCAATGCAGAACGCCGTATGCACGGATGGCAGGGCGAGAGGGATGTTCCAGTTTTACGGGGCCAACCGCAGCGGCCGCTGGGCGGGCAGGCTGATTCAGTTACAGAACCTGCCGCAGAACCACATGGCACATCTGGAGGACGCGAGAAGCCTTGTTCGTTCCGGCGATTACGCCCTGCTATCTGCACTGTATGACTCCGTGCTGGAAGTCCTGTCGGAACTCATCCGCACGGCATTTGTGCCGAGGGACGGATACAAATTCATCGTTTCCGACTTTTCCGCTATCGAAGCCCGTGTGCTTTCGTTTTTGGCCGGAGAGTCCTGGCGGCTGAAGGTCTTTGCGGAGAACGGCGATATCTACTGCGCCAGTGCCACCGCCATGTTCCATGTGCCGGTGGAAAAACACGGGCAGAACGCCCATCTCAGGCAGAAAGGCAAAATCGCCGAACTCGCCCTCGGATACGGAGGATCGGTGGGCGCTCTCAAGTCGATGGGCGCTTTGGAGATGGGTCTTGCCGAGGAGGAACTGCAGCCCCTGGTGGACGCCTGGCGCACCTCCAATCCGAACATCGTGCAGCTTTGGTGGGATGTGGACAATGCAGTGAAAACCACCGTCCGCCAGCGGCTGGACACAGAGACACACGGCATCCGGTTCCGTTATCGCAGCGGGATGCTGTTCATCATTCTGCCTTCCGGCCGGCAGCTCTGCTATGTGAAGCCGAAGATGGGAACAAATAAATTCGGCGGTGAATCCGTCACCTATGAGGGCGTCGGCAGCACAAAGAAGTGGGAGCGCATCGAATCTTACGGCCCGAAATTCGTGGAGAACATCGTCCAGGCCATCTCCAGGGATATTCTCATGTACGCTATGCGGACGCTATCCCACTGCTTTATCGTCGGCCATGTTCACGACGAACTGATCATTGAGTGCAGCATGGATGTCTCCCCGGATGCCGTCTGTGAGCAGATGGGAAGGACGCCGCCGTGGATAGGGGGATTGAATCTCCGGGCGGACGGCTATGAAACCATGTTTTATAAGAAGGACTGAAAAAGGCGGTGCCTATCGTGATGATAAGCACCGCCTACTTTTTAACGGTTAAAGATGTCCTTTACCAGCGGCTTCACCAGACTGCGGATTTTTTTAATGTCATCCGACACCGTCCGCTGCTTGATGCCAAGCTCGTCCGCCATTTCCTGCTGGGTGGCTCCGTCATAGAGCAGACGGAAGATCCTGCCATACTTGGGCTTTATCTCGCTGAGCATGGCAATCAGGTCTTCCAGGATTGTTTCATAGATAACATCTTCCTCAAACGATCCCTCTGCGGCCGGCTCCGCACCCTCATCCATCAGTACGGAGAGGGAAGCGGGCTTATTCCGCTCACGGCTGGCCTCCGAGAAGTGCTTGCACTCCTCACAGCGGTTGCTCTCCGGGCAGCGGATGAGTCGGTCGTTTTTGCCTTTGACCATACAGCGGCCATCCCGGTCTTCCCGTTTGATTTCCGCCCAGATCGGCGCCATATACGCCCGATACTCCTCTTCGGTCGCATCGACCATGACTACCCTGCATTTGCGGTTTCCGATGCGGTGCCAGGTGACGTCTTCCGGTTTGAAGCCAAAATCATGGATGACCTCGTCCGTTACCACCATCGGGATTTGATACTGCTTGTCTTGTTTTTTACTCTGATTTACTTTCATTTCGTGTCCTTTCACCGCTCATCGAGCGGTGGACACGAAGAAAGCCGGCGTATCTGATGACACACCGGCCCCGGCAGCCTTGTGAGGGCATGGCAAGAAAACGGTGGACATCGGATTTTCCTGAACCAGCGCAATAACGCCAGTTTCAGACTTCCGTATGTATCCACCGCTCTGCTTAACGCGCGTACTTCACAAAGCGGATTTGATTTATTTCAAAGGTGTTCCCTTTGATAATTCCATTTTAGCCGCTTTACGCAGGACACGGAATTGTAAGCACATTTCCATGTTTGACGCCTAAAACCCCTGAAAAAAGGCAAAAAAATAGAGCCATACATGACTGCTAAGGTCATATATGGCTCTATCAGGCGCTTTTTATATTATTTTGAGCATGGTAATCGGATTTCCATGTTTTTAATGTCGGCGAGAAAAATTTCAGAGTGAATTTCCCCACGCAGGTACCTCTCCTGCTTCAAAGAAGTTCTAATGCTCTTTTATACAACTGATCCAACTCACATCCGCAGTTCCCACATTCTTCATCCGCCTGTTTGATTGCTGATACCAAAGTGTCTTTATTGGATTTTCCGTCCAGCCATTCCCGCGCCGGGTCAGCTATTAAGTCCCAACCTGACGCAGCAAATTTCTGCATGATAGTTTTCAATTCCTCCATAAGCGTTCTCCTTTCGCCTTGCCTTTATTCCAACAGGATATTACTCCTCCGCTTTCCGGATCGGGTGGCGCACGACCGTTTTCAGCCTACTCACATCACATTTTCTCGGATCGCTCAGATAGATTTCATGATGGTATCTTGTATCCGTAATATCCAGTTCGTAGCCATTTGCTTTCATATAGTCGTGCATTAAATCAACGGTGGCAGGCTCGTCGTCATAAGAGCCGATGTGCATACACTGAACGCATAAACCCTCGTCATATGGGAAAAATGCAACTTTTGAAAAATCCTGTTTTTTCTTTTTCGTTGCTTCCTGAGTTGCCCACTCAAAATCTTCTTTCGTTACGAAGTCCGGAAGCCGGATCATGGAGATAAAGTGCATATCTTCTTTTCTGGCATAGTCAAGACCTTCTGTATTTTCCTGCCACCAAAGCCCTTCAAGGGGTGGCACTACATACTCAAAGAAGCCCTCGATTTTATGAGTTCCCTTGTAGCTCATCTTTATGGTAAAGGCAATTCCATATAACAAGCCGATTGAGCTTTTATACTCCCCGTTTTCCTCATTTGGATTGCCTTTTCCCCGGACTGCGATGTAGTTCATTTTCGGAATCTCTATAATACCAGGCTTGTTCTTCGGCATATAAAATTCCTTGTATTCTTTCTTGTAATCAAAAGCCATTTTCTTTACTCCTTATCAAGCAGTTATTTTTTACGCATATACCTTGTTATTTACGATTAGGTTTTCTTTTAATAGCCAACAGCTTCATATAGTCATCAAATTCTGAAGTATCGGTTGGCTCAAACATCACCCATTTCCCATCACGATATGTCTGTGCTTCATCATATCGCTTGCAAACTGAGTCAGAAAGCATATCTCTTATATCTTCAAATTTTGCTCTTTCGTCTTTTCCGAAAATAATCATAAAACCAACGCAATTACTCTTTGCGTATAGACTGCAAAGCGTTTTACCACCTCTGCGGTACTTATATTCGTAAGTCCAGTTCTTACCGCCTGTGTTCCATAGCCGTTCCATATCGTATTTTTCATCAATCGCCGAACACAGCTCTTGCCAGACCTTAAACAAAGGTTGTCCGAGCAATTCCATCAACGTTGATTGAGTAGGGGCATTTTCAAGCATTGTATCTCCTCCGCATATTTTGATTTATACTTTCTTCTCCATTTCACGCTCAAAGATAAATTGGTATAAAATACTGATAGATATCCTTTTAATCTCTTTCTTCATCTGTGCTTCCTGTAAAAGCCCGACTTAGGAGCCTACAATGGACTCGCACCATGCTCCTGCAGGAACGCTTGTATTTCTGGTATTTCCTTTGAGTTCATGTGCATGAGTACAAAACGATACCAGATGTGATCATCATTACTGAATCGGAACTGATGCCCGGAGCGCTGAATCAGGTAATCGCTCATGTCCCAGGGAAGATGGGCAGCCAGACACATCAGCACCACATTGTTAAGCGTTCCTGATGTTTCGCCGTTAATTATATTCCCGATAGTCTTTTCGGTGATCATTGTCCTGCGGGACAGTTCTGCTTGGGAGATACCTCTCCATTTTAGCAGTTCTTTCCACGCTTTTGTATAATTATTGGAAAGCCCATCCAAGACTCTGGCCTCCTCCATAACTGTATCACGGATGAGTTTCTTCCGGCTTTCCGCATCAAGCTCGCCGTTTTCTCCCTTATATACAATTTCAAAATCAATAGGAGAGCCTTTGTCGCGGTTCAGAAAACATTCCCGGTGATAGCGTTCCTCGACCTTGCCCCGGATGGACAGGTCAAATGCCAAACAGCACTCGTCCACATGATAACGCGCGTAGGGCGTCATTTGAGTCTCGCCGTTTTCATCCTGAATCACATATCTGGGGTGATTCAAAACGAAATGCGAATCAATGTAGACATAATGGCCGGCATCTTTCAGCTTGGGATTGATAATGCTCTGGATGGCGGCGTCTTTCGCCGGAATGGAATAGGTCTGGTTGTGCTTGATCGAACCCTTCTTATAAGTGTGGGGCTTGACGTAATGGCCGTCTATGTAAATAAAAGCCCCCGCCGCTTCCTCATAGCCGGCGTCAATCATACGCAGCTTTGCCGCCGTTCGGGAAACCATAAAGAAAGCGGCTAACTCATCGATGACAAAGGGCATCAATTCACACAATTCAAAAATACCCAGTTCATCGCGGTATTTCCGGATCATCGCGGATGCCTGACGCTTGAACATGGCAAGCGGCATCTGGATGCGGGGAGCAAGGGCGTTCGCCTGCCATTCCATCCACTTTGTATCGTCATTATTGGGGTCTTCTACACCGCCGACCACTTTACACTTGATTTGGGTCGCATCTTCGTTATATAGCTGTTCCAGCGCAAAAGCCTTTTTATGGAGTTCCCAATGGACACATTCGTGAACAATAGTATTATTGTAAGCGCCAAGGTTCCGCTGGAAAGCTACATTCGGGTCAACGATAACAGTTCCCGGCATGACGTGCTTTACCGTCTCTGCTTTTTTCTCTCCATCGTACAGTTTGGCGTCTGTTTCACGAAAATAGATCTGCCCGAAAACACTCATATCCTCCGATATGCGGTGCTGCACTACTGTGAGTTTCATCCGTCTTGCCAGCTCAGAGGGATTGACCCACGTCGGCTGAAGGAGTGCTTCTTTGTAATACTTCCGCAGGAAAGCCTCCGCTTCCTTTTCCAGGTCATCCTTATAAATGATTGGAACAAGCGCATTGGACATCGGACGTTTCTGGTGGTTCCGCCTGTTGTACACGCAAACATCGTATATTTCCAGGTCGCTCAGTTTACGGTCCAAATCTCCACGGCATCGAATCATAAACCACTGGTGCGCCGCCTCGGATTCATCGTTATGGTAGCGGTCTTCATCATGGATAATAAGCGTGGCATCCATAACTACATCGAATTCTATGGCCGAGCCGGGGAGGTCAGATACATCGACAAACTGCAAATCTGTATCGTAAAGTTCAATTTCGCCGACATTTCGGACTCTGTTGAGGCGCAAATCAAGAACAGAGGGGTCAACAGAAGGAAGAAATTCCTCAATCGCCCTCCACATCTGATTATCGAGGTTATTCTCAACATACTCCTTGAATGATCGGCTTTGTCTCATATGAACGCCCCCTACAGTGAAAAATGTAGGCTTTTCTCATTCACCACTCAGCGTAAATGCCGTTAATATTTAGCTGTCTTTCGCCAATTGGCAATACCTTTATAGCCTTACAATAATGCATCGTTTAAATACTCTCTGACTCGTTGTTCCAGTTCTTCTGCCGTAAAAGCGCAGGGCTGAAGCCGCTCCGCCCACGCACGGCCAGGATGTAAGCAATCCCAAAGAGGCATCCTGCCCCTATGACGGCCTTTTCCGGGATCGTGGTTACCAAAGCCGTCCAAAACGCGGTTCCATACCGGTTTAAACCTCTCAATCAATAAAGACTCCGTCAATGGAATCCAGATATCGTCTACGGAAAGAAATCGACAACGGAAGTCCTCCAATTTTAGATTTGTTGCAGCATCCAGGGATTTGGCATGGTCGGTTAACCGTTTGAATAACGCCGTTCCGGGATCAACATCATCGCCTTGTCCACCTTTCCTGGCACCGTCAGGAACCGCCTTCCCCACATAGATGGGGCAGGCATACTGGCCGTTGCGGTTTACTTCTGCGAGAACTTCATAAGCAGGAAAGTCGCCCAGATAGTACAGTGCATATACTCCGGCTCCGATGAATGGCTCTGGCGGCAAAGGATACGTCTCAGACTCCAAAAGAGCATTTGCTACGCTTGCGCCCAAGTGCCGTTTATCCAGTGGGTTGAAGGGTTCAAATACCGGATAATCTGATTTCTTAGCCATTGTGTTTCACCAGTCCTTTCATCTGTGTAATGACGGAGTCGCCGACTGCCTTCGCTAATTTCACAGGCACCGCATTTCCGATTTGTCTCATACTCTCAGTCCAGGATGCACTAAAGATATAATCATCCGGGAAAGTTTGTATCCGCGCACTTTCTCGAACTGTATAGTAGCGGACACTGCCATCATCCAGTACAACCATGTTTTCGCCGCCGGGCACGCCGTGTGCGCCAGCCTTGATAGTCTTGGACGGTTCGTCCATTTTACTGCCTGAATGCCCCGCATAAATCCGGGCGCCATCTCTGAACTCATGATTATAGTAAGCACCAACCCCATGCTCATCGGCGGGATTAGGCAAGTCTCCAATCGCATCTCGAACGGTCTGCCACCTCTGCAGCGGTGTGTCCGTTTCCTCAACAGCACGACGTACTGAACGCAGTTGTGCTGTTGACAGCGGCATTTCGCTCGGCTTTTTCATGTCGTGTTCCTGCCAATAATCACCGGTAACCCACTTGGAATATAGCAAAGATTCCTGTGAGTGGGTAGCATTCGGAAAGCTCCAGCTTATATTGCTGTCACTTCTGAAGCCTACGATAATAACACGGTGCCGGGATTGCGGCACACCGTAGTCAGCGGCATTCAGCAATCGAAAAACAACATTGTAGGACAGACCATCGTCATGCCCGGCCGTGTGGTGCTTTTCCAGCAGCGACATGTGTTCTTCCCATGTCATATTCTCTTTTTTTACGATCTCCGGGTGCTGAAGCTGTAGCAGAATATAATTAAAGTAGGAGCTAAAAGACTTCCTTAAAAGCCCTTTTACATTTTCAAATATAAATGCTTCAGGCTGCGTCTCGCGCACAGCGCGCACGGCTTCAGGAAACATATCCCGCTTATCATTGTAGGCCTGATGCTTTCCGCCTAACGAAAATGGCTGGCACGGTGGTCCTCCAGCAACAAGTTGGATACTCCCCGTATAGCCATTATAATTTACGGTTCTTACATCCGTTTGGTATACCTTCCAATCTCTAACGCCCGGATATCCATTTGCGATATTTTCCTTGATGTTTTCGCAAGAGGCCTTATCCCACTCAAAAAGAGCCTTATGGTCAAATCCCGCCTGCTGCAAGCCAAGTGCCAATCCGCCCGTCCCGCTAAATAATTCTATCGAATTCATAATACCTCAATCCTGTCTTTCCGTGGTAAAAAGTAATCTATTTTGCATCTTTGACATATTCAACTATGTCTCCGAAATCCGCATCTAACACAGCACAAATCTTCTCAAGCACTGACATGGTCACTTCCTGGTCTTTCTTCATACGGGTAACCGTGTTGGGTGCAATATCTGCGGCCCTGCGCATTTCAGCGACACTCATGTTTTTATCTATCAACAACTTCCAGAGTCTGTTATATGAAACTGCCATACCTATCCTCCAACTCTTACAGCCACAAACGGCAATACTGACTCTTCAACCATCAAGAGAACTTAATAGATATTGTACCACATGACAGCCCTCATTACAATAGCTTTTCGCATTAAATTGCGAGTTTTTACCCTCTCGATTCGAGAACGCTTGTTCCTGTATGTTGATAGCTCTCTAAAAAGAAACCATAGCACATCTTAACGATAGCCCTACTCTGTAACGATAGCTTTTCTATCGTTACAGAGTACCACCAAAATGGTGAACCGCCTTGTCAAAACCGCCATTTTGCCTATGCCACCACAGTGTTGAAAATAGAAAAACCGCCCAGAAACGGCGGATTTACGGCATTTTTGAGGGTATGGAATTGTATCAATCTCGGCGTGGTTTTGTCGTAAAGAATGCCATCATACGGCTCGATCATTTCTGCAATCAAATTGACAATGCACTTCGGCGTATAGAACTCGCCTTTACCTTTGCCTTCCGCAAGTGCAAACTTGCTCAGGAAGTATTCGTAGACTCGTCCGATAATGTCATTCTCCTTATCGCCCGTGTTGATCTTATCAATCTCGTCCAGCAGTGATGCCAGCTTTGCTGTGTCGATGTGAAGACGTGAGTAGTAGTTGTCCGGCAGTGCGCCTTTCAGCGCAGGATTCGCTTTCTCAATCGTATAGAGGGCGGTGTCGATTTTCAGCGCAATGTCATCCTGTTTCGCATTCTCCATGATGAAAGACCAACGGCTGATCTCAGGCAGGAAGAACACGTTGTCCTTCGTATAGAAGGCAACATTGTCAACAAACTTTTCGCCGTATTTTTCAGCAATGGCTTTTCTTTGTGTCTCAAACTTATCACTGGCAAACTTCAAGAAGAAGAGACTGAGAACGACGTGTTTGTATTCTGCCGGCTCAACTGAACCACGAAGTTTATCTGCGGACTTCCATAGAGCTTCTTCCATAGAAATCTCTTTTTTCGGTTTATTGGCGGCTCGTGCCATATTGATTCCTCCTGATTTTATAACGCTTCAATGCATCCTACTGTAATGGGCGCCGCACTATAGATTCGTATTCTTTCACATTAGAGTGAAATGTGAAAATACTGCTCTAAATGCTCTTTAAAGGCAAGATATAATTTTTTGCTGGCATCTACATGGAATTTTGCCATACGAGGCCAATCAATATCTTTAGAAATATCAACACCGGGCAAAAAAGTATGTATCTTGCTTGCCTTATTGTCGTCCATGCGGCTCCAAATCAATTGTGTTCCTATAACTTTCTCAATATTATCTTTCCTGGCAAATAGGAAACCAAATAGTTCCTTGTTTTTCTCTTTTGATGCCATGCCCAAATAGAGTTCGACACGGGATTCATCGAAGTTTGCAACGCAGTCGATATGGATGCCAGGAATACCCACAAAACCGGCAATCCAGTTACTCGTTACAGGGTTCACATTCTCGAAAAGTCCATTTTCGCTAAAAGCATTTTTGAGCTGCGGAAGTGTGTATTCCCAATATTTTTTGCGGATTTCATAACGATTTCCAGCAACTGTCTCAGAATTATCCTCATCTTTGAGGTAAAATACAAGCTCACTCTCGGGAACATCAAATATAGCGAATATCTTTCGCAGATTATTGATTTTGTACTGTGTATCAGTTCCCGTCCACACATACAGATCCGTATCGATTTGCCGGCAGGAATTAAAAGATGTCGGGCTCATACTGAAATGTAGCGACAAATCTACTGCAGGGTCTTGCGATACCGCCAGTTTTGTCAAGACGGCCTTATTCTCAGAATGAAGCATTGTGATGACTTGTTGATACATATCTGCCCAGCTTGCCACTGGCTGTTCGGCACCCTTGAAACTATACTTGGAGAGAACGCGCCCCGTGAGAATGACATCTTCATCCAAAGCGATAGCATCCATCTGCTTTTTCTGAGGGTGGTAATTTGATGTGGGATAGGGCCAAATTCCGATAACCGTATTTTTTAAGAGCTGGTCACGTTCCTCAAGTTCAGGCAACCCCCACTGTTCCTTCCGGCCGACCCACTGATTGATTCGAAGGCCAGAATCTTTAAAGCCATGAGGCATATCGCGCTTCTCTGCAAACGGGCTATTGGAATAGCGCGAATTATACGCAGTTAGGGTTAGATTTGCCAAACGGTGGAGCCAATTTGTGTGAATCGCTTCATAATTATCCCCAAGGCTCACTATCCATGCGGCAGTAAGATGCTGTGGCATAATGTGCTCAATAGAGTACTCTCCACGATCCAAGTGCCCCCAGACATCTTTGGTCTCGCTGGTTTCTGAATTCTCCAAACGCTCAAAGAGGTACAGCTTGTTTTTGGGATTCATCCCATAGATATTGCGCGTAGACATACACTCTGCGAACTCCTCATCAGAGGGAAACCGAGTACGTTCTCTCTTGCTGAGAAGTGCATATTTGAACTTCTCAACATAATGGCTTTCATCTCCATCAAACCGAATGATTTCACGATGAAGCAGAAGAAAGATTTTATTCAACGCATTGGTGGGCAAGTCGCAAATAGCTCGGCGGAACAAGTAGCTTTCTGTGAAATGGAATACTTCAATTAGCTCATCGGCGGTCAAAGCACCACTTTCGCTAAGGCGAATTACTTCCAGCAAAAACGGACGTGTGACCGATGTGGACAGTCGATTGAGACGATAGATACAACTATTGAGCCGCTCGTCAGAATGACCGCCTTTAATGAGAAATGCGTATCGCTTTGCATATTCGAGTAAATCTTTAAGCAAAGGTTCAATATCCGCCACCTCTGCATCCTCGACATATTTCTTAAATGTTGGGTAGACACTATTCATATTAGGGGTGCTCTGCTGTTTGATGCTTAAGTAGTCACGAACAAAGGAACTAACATCATAGTCGGTATAGCTTTCAATGCGATTCCAGTATTTTTCATAGAACTTCGTTTGCTGATCATTTGGAAGTCCCATCAAGATGTAATTGCGTATCTTATCGCCTTCGCTAAGGTTAAGTCCCGTGGAGTTTAAGCTTTCAAAGATAAGCTGTGGATTATCCTCATGGTTAAGCGATATGTTGATGATCTCCAACTTGCAGATAGCATCAAATAGCTCGTCAATATCTAATTCGCCGTGTTGAATACGGTCGTAAAAATATCGATAATTTATCGTAAGATTAGAGTCCGGGATATATTCTTCATCTTGGTCAAAGAGAATACCGAATGCCTTCTGATCATTTTTAATAGGCTTTAATTTAATGCGTTTTTCTTCTGGCTCATATTCATCGATCAGATATTTTTTGAGGATTTTGTCCGTGAGTTGATGATCGCGAGATACCATTTTCCCAGATGAAAGCAAATGATAAATAGCCAAAAGAAGCAAAGATATGGTAGTCAAGCGCTGTTGACCATCAATGATAAGAAACTCCTCCATTGTGCCTGATTCGCTTTGGACAGAGACGATGCTCCCAAAGAAATGGCTCTTTCGATTCTGCCGGATGATCTTTACCAGATCGTCATAGAGCTGCTTGCAGTGTTCCATTTTCCAATCATAATTCCGTTGGTATACCGGAATGATAAATCGTTTAGAAGCGCCATCTAAGTATTTGATTAGTTTTTGTGCGTTACCATTCATACACTTTCTCCCTTAGAATCAAATTACTGCAAATCTTACAAGCACCTTTCTAACGCTTCGATTTCATAAACTGATAGGCATCGATTTATCAATTCCCGGTTTCGTATAATAGCAGCAACTACTTGGTCTTCTGTCAACCCTTTTAGATGATGCCCATATCGATCAAGTATCTTTCTAATTGCAGAACTCGGTATGCCAAATTCAGTCAAAATTTGAATATTAGCGGCAGTAAACTCATTTTCGATTGCTTCAGCAATAAATGTATAGTCACCAGCTTCCATACCTAACTCAGCCGCAATATACTTCTGAAGAGAATCAACAACATTCAGCCACTTAGGAATTTTGTATTGTAGCCAATTTTTCTGAAACTTGAATATAGTTTCGACTGCCTCGTCTGCGAATTGCCGAGCCATTTCAGGATACTCCACCATGAATTGTTGCGACGAAAAATGCATATCTGCAGAATTTGGTGCATTTTTCTTGAGATACTCTTTGGCGCGATAAGCAACACGTTCAACGATCATCTGACGGATATTTTTGTTGTAAATATAGCTTACCGTTTGAGTTGCCATCCATTTTGTGGAGATGAGCACATTTTTATCGTTTCCTTCAACAAAACGGTCTTTTACTAAGTCAAAAATAATACAGAGATGGTTGTACAGATTTCTGTCTCGCAATTCACTCCAAACTATATCACCTCTACGATGAGGATCAATCAGCATTGCACGAATAATTGGCAATAACTCGAGCTGGTCTTTTATTGACACAGCATTGCGCTTTAAAATGATCTTCAATTCTTCAGGCAAATTTTCAAAACGTTGATACCGCTCCATATTAAATGGTTTAACTTCAGCTTTTTCGATATTCACCAGCACTTCGTCATCAATTGGATTTTGGGTATATGCCGGAATATCAACAGACATTTCCTTTGCCTGAGGCGGTTTTTTGAGATTTATTACTCGACCGACGCAGTGTTCCATCAAACGTCCGGCTCGTCCTCGAATATTGGCATAATCAAAATAATCAACATCACGTGTACCAATCTTACTATCATAATAAATGACATTTTTCGCAGAAGTATTGACCCCCTCAATGATAGTATTGGTACAAAACAGGAATTTAAGCTTTCGATCGTTAAAATACTTAATTGTCGATACTGTAATATGCTTCGGCATGGAACCATCATGAATTCCTATTCCGTTAGAAAGACAGTGCGCCAGGGACCACTCGACACCGAGGTTTTCATTAATCCATTGAATCAAAGGAATATCTGTATTTTGCTCGTTTCCTTGTGCTTCTAAATGATTACTATAGGCAAAAGCCAACTTTCGAGCAGTTGAGGGAGACGAGCAAAAAATCAAAGATTGATCTTCAGTCGCATCTAATACCGCAAAAATGTCCTCATATGACACCTTGCCGCCTGGCTTTTTCTTTACAGTATCATAGAGATTCTCTGTTTCAGTATAGACCAACGAGTAGTCGGTTTTATAAAAAACAGCATTGTATTTCTCTAAGAACCCAGGTGAAATATTATCAATATTGGGGCCCAACAAATAAAACCGGCAGGACGGATTCTTCATTAGCCGAAGAAATGCTATATTCAGTATATTTGCTCTGTTGTCTTCTCTTTGCTTGCTGAGCTTATAAAACTCATCAATGATAAGCAGTTCGATGTCTGGCATATCAGGATATTCCAATACTCGCTCTGCTGTAAGCAAAAAGATATTACCTTTTTCAGTGGAAGCGCTTTGCGATGTCCTAACAATTACTTTGTATTGATCAAAATATCGTTTCAACTTGATTCGAGTTTCGTCGAGTAGCGCCAGCGTGGGCTGAATAATAACAATATTTGTGTATATGCCACTGGCAACAATTTCTTCAATCAACAGGCTTTTCCCGAAACTCGTAGGTGCACTCACAACAACATTTTGTTTAGAAAGAATCAAATCGGACAGTTCTTTTTGTTTACTGTGCAGGGTTTTATCAAAGATATATTCTGACCTATGGTATTCCTGACGTATCCGTGCGTCAAGGTCAGTTAAGGTCATTTTATACTTTTCAATATAGGGGTAAAATCCAACTGCCTCAATCAAATCTTCCCACATAGGTTTTAGCGTAGAGGGGACGTCTTCCCATACATCAATAACCTTTATTAGGTGGTTTCTTCCAACTGCCTGAATACCAGAATCCTTTGAATTCAAAGCATTAGAGATAGAGCGAAACAATTCAAAGTGTGCAGCAGGCTCTAACAAAGCAATATTGTCAATTTGCTGAAAGAAATCCATAGATGCCTCCTGTTAGATGTTTTGCATATGCCAAATTTTCTCCAGCATACATTTTACTAACTTCTTCTTTGCTTCAATCGGCATAAGAATTAGTACCGTTTGAACCTGTTCACGATAAGGAAATGTATTAATTGAATTATAATAATCTCGAAGTGTCGCTGTATGGGAAACGATACCCGCATCCTTGACCGCATCGTCGATTGCCTTTAGGTAGTCCAATGCGATATCATCTTCATAAATGCATAAAAGCGGGATGCGAATGTATTGAAACACATCTTTTAGTAGAATAGGTCTGCTTAATTTCTCAATCCACTCTTCCCTTTGTGGGTGTTCCAATTGAGTTTCGAGGCCACGTTTTATTATCACATACTGTTCGCTGAGATAATCTTTGGTTATATGTTTCTTTAAGTCTTCAACCAACTCATCAATGCCCCCTTTTACGACCCCCTTGGTCTTCCACGCTTTGTAAAACTTGGTTTCACCCAACCACAATGTCAAGCTGTCCTGACTAACATGAACAGCATCGAATCCTTTTGCTTCTTGAGAAAAGGAATCCTTAAAATACATTTTTGAGATAAGCGGAATCGTGTTCTTGAATTCCTTTAAAAACATGTGTAGTACAATTTCTCCCAATACTCCCCTTTTCTCGTACCACCGTAAAAATGCTGGTTCCCAATCTTCTTCCGGCACATCGTGTTCAAGATAATATCTAAGTTTTTCAATCTCATGTAACTTAAGTAGACTCTGCGCAGCTTCTCTCTGTTTTTTCGTAATTTGATTTCTGGGTATATCAGCGTAGGCAAACGCATACTCCAAGATATTTTCTGAAAAAGCATCCGCAAAATTGTCATATGCGTATTTAAGAGAGCCGTCGTTTTCGATATCCGTATTCATTAATACAGTATTTACATCATCTTCATCGACTTTTAAAACCAAGACACCGCTACGGCCAGTATTGCTTACTGCCTGCACAAGTCAACACCTCGTTTCTCCATTTGCACTATATTTTTCATCCGGCACGATCTCCACGATATCCTCTATCCGGCAATCCAGCGCTGCGCAAATCTTTACGAGTATTTCTGTAGTGACATGTCCGTTCCGTCCCATTTTGGTGACGGATGCTGGGCTGATACCAGCCCTCTCGCACAGGTCTTTTTTCTTCATGTCCTTATCGATGAGCAACTTCCAGAGTTTTTTATAACTCACAGACATAAAATATCTCCTCCGTACCGATATACAAAAAATGCTCTGCCGCTTGGCAGAGCATTCGGTCTATTGCAGCCATACTGCCAAGGCCTATTCCAACACTTGACAGCGTTGTTTATAATGATAGCACATTTGGGCAGGAAAAGCAAGAAAATGATAAATCCGCACGAATTCTGACTCTATTCAATTTCTTTTCAAGCCGCGAAAGAAACGCTTGAACCTCCGGGCAGTCAGAGCTACAATGCCAACACCTCATAACGAGGACAAACTGATTGGAGGTCAAATGATGAATTATGAAGTAAACCCGTTTCAGGACTACGAATCGATTACCGTTGATGAGTTGAAAGATCAAGCTAACAGTTTACTGAACCTGGTAACGGAAGAACGGCGGCCGCTGCGCGTATTCATGAACAATGGCAAGGAGTTTCTGCTGTTCCCCCAGGACTTGCTCGCCCTGATCTGCGACTCTGACTTTCGCTTGATCCTGCTGTCGGCAATGCGGTATGCGATGGGCAGGAATACTTGTATGCCTGTGGTAATTTCCAATTATATCAAGCATTACATCCAGATTCTGGATGATAAGTTTCTCGTACTGGCTGCCGACGATATCCGGCGGCACCTTGAAGACTATGCAGAGCATGAACTGAATCCAAATCTTTGGCAGGGTCTTTTAGATGCACTTGAAACAGAGCAGAGAGAGCGTGCCACTCGTAAGGCGAGGAAGATTAGACCCTGCCCAGCCTGCGGGAAGCCCTTGGAGGTCATGAGCATTGCCGATAACCAGCATTCACCAGGCGGATTTGATGTAATTGCCCACTGCCAGAACTGTCTCGCTGATTACGAATGGTTCTGCGATAAGAATGGTGACACCTCAGATATGAAGCAGTATTTCTTCGGGTAAGGCGAGTGTGTTCCGGCAGGGGACTTTGGGTATATTCCTTGTCTATAGCGGCTCAACCGTTGAACTATACGCCAACTTCCGTAAAGCGACCAAAAGGGCCGCACCTGCTCGTATGAACAGGTGCGGCCCTCTAATTTGACGGAAATTTAATTCAGTCTGAAGTAACAGATATTTTTCCCTCTTCCTTCTTTCTTCAGTTCTCCGGCTGCAATCAGCTTACGCAGGGCTCCCTCTATGGAACTGTCACTGAGCGTCGGGCAAAGCTCCCGGATGTCCTGCTTATTGAACCGCCCGATTCTGTTTTTGCTTGCTCTGCGCACCATTTCCAATGCGGGTAGCTTGGTTTCCACAAGCGCCACACGATCCTCAAAGTCCTTATAGGCCGCAAGGATCGTTCCCAGCAGGTACTTGATGAAGGGCACTACATCCTCGTTGCCTTCGTGCCAGCCAGTTTGCGCCTGTGCAAGCGCGTCGTAATACAGGTCCTTGTTTTTGGCGATTTTGGCTTCAAGGGAGATATACTTGCCGACATAAAATCCGCTTCGGTACAGAAGCAGCGTTGTGAGCAATCGGCTCATTCGTCCGTTGCCGTCATTGAACGGGTGAATGCACAGGAAGTCATGGATGAAAACCGGGATTGCAATCAACGGCTCCAGTTCCATGTTGCCAATCACACGATTGTATTCCTCGCAGATTCTGTCCAGCGCTTCCGGCGTTTCATAAGGGGCAAGCGGGGTGAACAGCGTTTCCACATGACCGTCCGGATAGGTGGCAGTGATATAATTCTGCACGCTTTTTGTGCGGCCCGCAAGCGGGTTATTCATGTGGCTGTACAGGATTTTGTGAAGCTGTAGAATGTAGTTCTGCGTAATTGGTATCGCGTCAAAGCTCTCGTGAATGATACTCAGCACGTCGCGGTATCCGGCAATCTCCTGCTCATCTCGGTTCCTCGGCGCGGTTTTCTCCTCGACGAGCTGCCGGATTCGGGTGCTTGTGGTAACGATGCCCTCAATGGCATTCGATGCCTCAGTACTCTGTATTTTGGCGATCTCCACGAGCTTTTCGAGTTCCTCCGGGCGCTGCTTCAAATACAGTTCCTGCTTGCCGACTTCCTTGTATATGGCCGCAATCAGGCCAAGAACATCCGAGTCCCACTTTTGCTCCTTGATTGCGGAGTAATTGAAGGTTCTCATTCCCTCACCTCCATTCGTTTTCCCTTAAATAATAATACAAAATAAGGGAATAGTCAATGGGCTGCGCCATAAATCCCTTACTATTATGCCTGTATTAAGGGATTTATACTCAGTTGATGGAAAAGAGCCTGCGATTATTTTCATGCTGTAAACTCACTCTTCTTTGTCTATAGCGCCGCAGTTGCTGAGCTGCCGCTCATGCAGAAACAACTTGTATAACCGCCTGCTCAGAGTTACAATGCAGACGGTCTGAAACGCAAAACGCTTCCCGTCCGGCACCGGTGAATCTTCACTGGAAACCGGGCGGGAAGCGTTTTTGACCACATAGATTACCACAGACGGCGCTGGAGCACCCGGAAACAGTGGAGATGAGAGCGTCAAAGAGTAAGTAAAACAAATTAAAAAACACTAAAAACCGCTATAAATGAGCGGAAAAAGTATTCCCGATAAGTTTGGGAGCAGGAGGCCCGGGGTTCGAGTCCCCGCACTCCGACCAAAAAACTTTGAAAAGCTGCCTTTTTAGGCGGTTTTTCTGCGTCAAAAGTTCAGTTTTTTCATTTTGCGTTGACCACATAAGTTGCTGAAAAATATGGGTCAAAGTGCGAAAACAGTAATGCGGCGGCAAGTTCAATTTGCCGCCGTTTTCTCATTTGACCCACAACCTGACCCACACAGGCAAAACTGAGACAACCACACGGAATTTGGGGGCAAAAAACGCCTTAAGATGTTCAGATTGAAAATGCAGTCGAAATAGGGTACTATTGGATAATAGTAGGCCTTGTGCCTGCAAAGCCAGCCGTACGGTGTTCCCGTGCGGCTTTTTGTATTTCGCATTCCACATGCAAAACGGAGAGATGCTTTAAAGCAGTATCTCCGGTGATGAAACGGCCCCGTGCGTCCTTGGGTATCTGCTCGGCGGCAGCTGACAGCGGACCGCTTTAAGATGAATATCGTCAACTGTGCCCTGCTTGGCGCACTCGTCCTGTCCATGCCAGAACGACCGGACGTGGAACGGCTGACGGACTTTTACGAATACCCGGGCGGCAGCGGCTATGAAGGGCGGTTTACCCGGTGCGGTATCTGCACACTGATGCAAGAACTGGGATCGTACGACCTGACGCTGGCTCTGTGTCATCCGGACTATACCATGAGTGAGACCGGCGGCGCGACAAGCTTTGTGCGGACGTATACCCTGGCCTCCGGCGGACCGTACTGTGACTGCGACTATAAAAAATGTGTGAAAAAAGTGCCCCTAGGCTTTCTTGGTGTCCTTGCTGCCCAGGACCTTAATGCCGGTGGTGCCGAACAGCACACCGGCGGCAAACATGGCAAATCTCTTCATGGCAGATCGCTCCTCTATATTTTGCAGCAGTTAGATGTGGCTAACCGTCGCCTGTAAGATAGCACAGCACAGGAAAAAAGTAATACTTTTCCGAAATAAAATTGCCAAAAATACTGCGGAATGCAGCGTGCTTTGCAGGGAAAACGGCAAGGGCGCCCCGCATAGCCGCAAAGCCCACAGGCCGTCGGAGGCGTCAATGACACCTCCGACGGCCTGAAGCAAAGGCAGCGAGATAAAGGAAGGAAGTTTTTTATAAGGAAGGTTTGGTGGGTGGGAGTAGCGCCCGTGAAAAAGTTTCTTGCCCGCTGCCCGGGGAAAAGGCAAGGTCATGCCCGCGCCGGTGCGTCACGGCGTATGGCCAGCAGCACCGCCGCCGACAGCGGCAGGCAGGCCGTCAGGCCCCACAGGGGGATGCCGTAGCCTACCTGCTCGATGAGCCGCCCCAGCACCGTGGGTGCGATCAGTGCTGACAGAGATACGCCCAGCACGATGATGGATGAGGCCGAAGCCGTCCGAGTGGGGAACGTCTCGCAGCAAAGGATCACCAGGGCCGGGACCTCCGCGCCCTGCAGCAGGCCCAGCAGCACCAAAAGCACCCGCTGGACGGCCAAAGACGGCGTCAGCAGCAAAACCGCAAACACGCCGGCCGATAAAAAGCAGGTGAGCAGATAGAAAGTCCGCACCGGCATACGCTTATACACCAGCGGTGAGAGCATACGGACCACCAGTGCGCCCAGGAAAAACAGGGTGAGCATGGCGTTGGCCGCGCCGCCTGCCATGTGGTGCACGGTCTTGTAGTAGTTGGGCAGCCAGACGGCGATGCCGTTCTGGAAGCACAGATACAGGAAACAGCACAGCAGATAGAGCCATGCGCGCTTGTCACGAAAGATCTCCGCCGGGTTGGCCACGGACCTGTCCCGCAGGGCCGTCATATCGGCGTAGGGCGTGTGGGGCGTGGCGCGGCGGGACACCGCCCAGAATACCGCGCCCAACACCAGCGCCGCCGCGCCCAGCACCAGATACGGTACGGCAAAGGTGGCGGGGCTGCCACTGTCGGTAAGCCATGTCACCAGCAGGGGCGCCAGCATGGCGCCCAGACCGTAGAAGCCGTGAACGATGGGCAGCAGCGTGCTCTTCTTCTCGGGAAACACGTCGGCGATGACGCCGTTCATCAGCAGGTCGATCGTGATATAGCCCACACCGCCGATCAGCGCAAACACCAGCAGCAGCCCGTAGCTGTCATTGCCGTACAGGGGCATGGTGCCGATGGTCACACCGGCCACGCCCACCAGCACCGCGCCGGCCAGCAGGCCGTACAGCTTGTGGAGCCGTTCGCCGAACAGGCCCAGCAGCACCGTCATCACGATGCCGCCCAGGGACTGAATGGTCATCACGAAGCCCTGGCGGCTTTCGGTGATGCCGAAAAAGGCCATCATGGACTCGGCGTTGGCGCCAAAGGCGTTGAAATAGACGCCGTACAGCAGAAACAGAGCGAAGCACAGGACCGCCAGCAGCGGCAGGATACGCTTTGCGCCGCTCATGCCCGGCTCCTCATGGCGGCCAGGGCATGGAAGGTCTCCCGCAGGGCGGGATACTGCCGCAGATAGAGCCGGTAGTAGGGCTCATAGGCGCGGCTGCGTTCCGCGTCGGGGTACAGAACGGTATCCGGCTTGACGATGGCATCGCAGGCGCTCTCCACGGAGGGATACACACCGGTGCCAACACCGGCCAGAATAGCCACGCCCAGCGCCGGGCCCTCCAGCGCCGCCTTGGCGGTCTGGATGGGGCAGCCGTACACATCGGCCAGCATTTGACGCCAGAATGCGCTCCGCGCGCCGCCGCCGCAGGCCATCATTTCCTCCGTAGGCACATTCATGCCACGGAGCACATCCACGCACTGACGCTGGGAGTAGGTAACGCCCTCCAGCACAGCGCGGATCAGGTGGCCGCGGCCATGGCCGCCGGACAGGCCGATAAACGCGCCCCGGGCCTTCTCGTCCAACAGCGGGGATCGCTCGCCCATCAGATAGGGCAGGAACAACAGGCCGTCGGCGCCGATGGGGGTTTTCTCGGCCAGGGCCGTCATCAGCTCGTAGGGGTCCACGCCCTGTTTGGCCGCCTCGGCCACCTCGCCGGCACAGCAGGTATCCCGCAGCCAACGCAGGGACTGACCCGCCGCCAGCGTGCAGCTCATTACCGCCCACTTGCCGGGAACGGCGGAGCAGAAGGTGTGTACGCGGCCCGCCGGGTCGATGGAAACGCTGTCCGCATGGGCAAAGACCACGCCGGAGGTGCCCAGCGTCGTAAAGGCCTTTCCGTAGCGAACAGTACCGGTGCCCACAGCCGCGGCGGCGTTGTCGCCCGCGCCGCCCACCACGGGCGTACCCTCGGCCAGGCCGGTCAGGGCGGCAGCTTCCGCCGTCACCGTTCCGGTCACGTCCACAGACTCGTACATCCGGCCCAGCAGCGCCGGGTCGATGTCCAGCTTGTTCAGTATCTCGTCAGACCACTGCCGCCGGGGCACGTCCAGCAGGTTCATGCCGGAGGCGTCGGACACCTCGGTGGCAAACTGGCCGGTGAGGCAGTAGCGAATGTAATCCTTGGGCAGCAGGATATGCCGGCAGGCCTTGTAGACCTCCGGCAGATGCTTCCGCACCCACAGGATCTTCCCGGCGGTGAAGCCCGCCAGAGCGGGGTTCGCGGTGATGGCGATGAGTTTCTCCGCGCCCACAGTCTCGGTGATCTCGCGGCACTCCTCGCCGGTGCGGCCGTCGCACCACAGGATGCTGCGGTGCAGCACCTCTCCCCTCTCGTCCAACATCACCAGACCGTGCATCTGTCCGGAGATACCCACACCGGCAACATCGGCGGCGGCCACACCGCTTTTGTGCAGCACGGCCTGCACCGTCTCCCGCACAGCACGCCACCAGTCGGACGGCTCCTGCTCAGCCCAGCCGTTCTGGGGCTGGTAGAGGGGGTATTCCACCGTGTGGGCGGCCATGGCCGTACCATCACTGCGGAACAGCACCGTCTTGGTACCGGAGGTGCCCAGGTCGATACCCAGCAAATATTCCTTCATAGCCTTGCGCCTCCTTTAGGCAGGGCCGCCCTTCCGGGCGGCCCGCAATATGTCATTTCTCAGTGGAACAGCACCCGGTTGACCACAGATTCCAGATACTCCTGACGGCCGCTGGGCACATCGAAGCTCTTGAGGCCCTCGGCGTAATCCGCCAGAGACTCCAGGGTCATCTCGCCGTCCACGATCTTCTTGCCCACGCCGCTGTCATAGCTGCTGTAGCGCTCCTTGACGAACTGGTCCAGACGGCCATCCGCTTTTAGCTCCAGCGCCTTGCGGAGGCCCAGAGCGAAGGTGTCCATACCGGAGATATACGCCAGCAGGATATCCTCGAAGGTGTTGGACTGACGGCGGGCTTTGGCGTCAAAGTTCAGGCCGCCGTTGGTAAAGCCGCCGGCGCGGAGGACCTCCATCATGCAGTAGGTGGCGCTGTACACGTTGGCGGGGAACTGGTCGGTATCCCATCCCAGCAGATAGTCGCCCTCGTTGGCGTCGATGGAACCGAAGCTGCCGTTGACGATGGCGGTACGCAGCTCATGCTCGAAGGTATGGCCCGCCAGGGTGGCGTGGTTGGCCTCGATGTTCATCTTGAAATCCGCCGTCAGGTCGTACTTTCGCAGGAAGTTCATGCAGGTAGCCACATCGAAGTCGTACTGGTGCTTGGTGGGCTCCTTCGGCTTGGGCTCCAGATAGAAATCGCCGGTAAAGCCGATCTTGCGGCCGTAGTCACGGGCCATACGCAGGAAGCGGGCCATGTTGTCCAGCTCCAGCCCCATGTCGGTGTTCAGCAGGGTGTCGTAGCCCTCGCGGCCGCCCCAGAATACATAGCCGGTGGCGCCCAGCTTCACCGCGGCATCCAGGCAGGCCCGGACCTTGGCAGCGGCGGCGGCAAACACATCGGCGCAGCAGGAGGTGGCTGCACCGGCCATAAACTTCTTGTCGCCGAAGTTGTTGGCGGTGACCCACAGGCACTTCTTGCCGGTCTTCTTCTGCAGCTCGTACAGATAATCCACCATCACGCGGAAGTTGGCGATGCTCTCGGCCAGGGTGGTGCCCTCCGGGGCGATGTCCACGTCATGGAAGCAGTAGTAGTCGATGTCCAGCTTTTCCATCAGCTCGAAGGCGAAGTCCGCCTTGGCGCGGAACTTGGCCATGGGGTCTGTCTGCCCCATGGACTTATCCATGGTGCCGGAGCCGAACATATCCACGCCCTCGGCGTCGATGGTATGCCAATAGCTCAACGCGAACTTCAGATGCTCACGCATTTTCTTGCCGGCGATGACCTCGTCCGGGTCATACCAACGGAAGGTAAAGGGATCGGTCCCCTTGGGATCGTAGACGACCTTACTCACATCAGCGTACTTTTTCATGTTATTACACCTCCGAAGTATGTTTCGTTTTTACGCGGGAACGGATCATGGGCACCACCAGCTGGATGATAACGGCCACCAGCAAAATCGAGCCCTTGATGGTATCGTTGATCAGAGCGTCCACCTGCAGGGAGGCGATGATCTTGTCGATGATGGTATAGCTCATGGCGCCGAACAGAACGCCCAGCAGCTTGCCCTTGCCGCCGCTCATGCTGATACCGCCGATGACCACCGCGGCGATGGCGTACATCTCGTTACTCTTACCGAGGGTGGCCGGGTCGACGGAGCCGTTCATGGCCAGCCACAGGAAAGCGCTCAGGCCGGTGAGTATGCCGGTGATGACATAGACCGCCACACGGGTACGGTTGACGTTGATACCGGCCAGGGCTGCGGCGCGCTCATTGCTGCCCAGGGCATAGACGGTCTTGCCAAACTTGGTGCAGGTGGATATGAACACCATGATGACCGTGACCACCAGCAGCACGATGCCCACCACGGGAACGGTGGCGATCTTCAGCTGGCCGAAGCCGTAGAAGCTGGCATAGTGGTCCAACGTACCGGTCATATTGAAGATGGAGGACCCTGTGGTACGCAGATAATACTGTGCCACAGAACGGAAGATCAGCATTGTGGCCAGCGTCACGATGAACGCGGGCATTTTCACCAGGCCGATGAGCACACCGTTGAACAGGCCGCACAAGCCGCCGGCCACCAGGGCGAACAGCAATGTGAGGAACACGCTGTCCGTGGCATTGAACACCACCACGGAGAAGCTGCCCACCAGCGCCAGCATGGAGCCCACGGACAGGTCGATGCCGCCGGTGATGATGACCAGGCCCATGCCGAAGGCCATGATGCCCACCACAGCGGAGTGCCGCAGGATGTTCATCACGCCACTCCAGGTGGTCGCGCCGTGGTTGATAAACAGATAGGCGATGAAGATCGCCAGTGCGATGAGGATAAAGCTGTAATTATTGATCCAGGCGGCAATGCCTTTCTTGTTCAGCCCCGGTTTTTTGGTCTGGGCCTTCAGTTCCGTGTTCTGACTCATACGTTTACCTCTCCCTCCGTTGCGTGTATCACATTGGTCGCATACAGCATGACTCTCTCCTCCGTGATCTCCTCACGGGGCAGGATCGTCTGGATATGCCCGTGGTAGAACACCACACAGCGATCCGCGATCTTCTGTATCTCCGGTATCTCCAGGGTGTTGACCAAGATGGTCTTGCCCTTCTCGGCCAGCTCCAGGATCAGCTTGTAGATCTCCGCCTTGGCGCCCACGTCGATACCCTGGGTGGGGTTATCCATGATGAGGATATCCGCCTCGGTGGTGAGCCACCGGCCCAGGATCACCTTCTGCTGGTTGCCGCCGGATAGTGACAGGATCAGGTCGTCATGGCTGTTGGCCTTGATGTTCAGCATATCCCGCATCCTGTTGTACTGCGCCACCTCTTTCCGCCCGCGGATCAGCTGGTGATTGGCAGAAAGCGTGTGCTCGGAGATGTAGTTGTTCTCCAGCAGCGTGAAATCCGGGATGACGGAGTTTTCCTTGCGGTTGGCGGGGATCATGCCGATCTTGTGGCGCATGGCGTTATGTATGCCGCCGTGGTGCAGCGGCTCTCCGTTGACATACACCGTGCCCGAGTTGATGGGAATCGCGCCGAAGATCGCCTGCATCATCTCACTGACGCCGGCACCCTTCAGGCCCGTCAGGCCGATGATCTCGCCCTTACGCACCTCCAGATCCACGTTCTCGAACCCTTCGCCGCTGAGGTGCTCCAGCTTCAGCGCCACATCGCCCAGCTGGCGGGGCTGGTACACCGAGGCCTCGGAGTAGCTGCTGCCCACCATAAGACGGGTGACGGCCTCCGGCGTAGTGTCGGCAATATTGCCGGACTGAATAAAGCATCCATTCCGCAGGACCGTGTAGCGGTCCGCGATGGTAAATATCTCGTTCATTTTGTGGGAGATGAAGATGAAGGACTTACCCTGCTCCTTCAATCGCCGCACGATACTGAACAGGTGCTCGATCTCCGCGTTGTTCAGCGCGGTGGTCGGCTCGTCCAGAATAAAGAGCTTCGCATTGGCGTGAAGTGCCTTTGCGATCTCCAGCAGCTGCTTTTTGCTGGTCTCCAGCTCGTCTACCAGGGCGTTGGGGTCGATATCCACGCCCAGGTCGCTCATCAGCTGGCGCGTCTGCTCCAGCATGGCCCGCTTATCCAGCGTGCCCAGCTTGGTCAGCAGTTCTTTGCGAAGAAAAATGTTCTCGTACACCTTCAGATCGTTAAACAGGTTCAACTCCTGGTGTACAAAGGCGATACCTGCCTGTTCTGTCCGTTTGACGGAAATGTCATGCATTTGCTCCCCGTCAAACTCGATCTCGCCCTCATCCCGCTGATACACACCCGCCAGGATGTTCATCAATGTGGACTTACCGGCGCCGTTCTCTCCCAGCAGCGCGTGTACTTCCCCGCGCTCCACGGAAAAATCAACGTGCGAAAGCACTTCCACACCGGAGAATGATTTGGTGATATTGGTCATTTTCAGCAATTCCATGCCGCACGCCTCTCTTTGCTGTTTGATAAGATCCCTTCTGCGAAGGGGGGAGGTGCCCCGCGGGCGCCGAAGCGCCCGCGAAGCCCTCGGAAACGACTTTACTTACTTGGAGACAGCGTCACCGAAGCCCTGGAAGTCGTTGACGTTGGTAGCATCCACCACGGACACGGCGATGACGTGATCCTGGGTGACGGTACCGCCCTCGATGTGGGTGACCATGTCATCCACGGCAGCCTTGATCATCGCGGGATCGTAAGTAACGGAGAACAGATCGGCCAGCTTGGCAACCTCAGCGGTGTAATCCTTCTGATGGATGCCCTTCAGCACGGAGTAGATCTCGTTCAGACCGGAGGAGGTGCCCAGATGCACACCGGCGTTCAGGAAGGCATCCTTCTTCTCGGCGTCGATCTCGGAGCTCTTCAGCGCCTCCAGGATGCCCATGGCGATCTCGTCGTCGTGGGTGAAGATCCACTTGGTGGCGGTGATGTCCTCAACAGTGCTGGCATCCAGCCAGTTGATGAACAGCTCCTTGCCCTTGCTGCGGCTCCAGCCGGTGTAGTCGGTGGACTGGATGGCAGCGATCTGCTCCTCGGTCCAGCCATTCTCCTTCAGCACGCTGAAGAAGCCGTCGTTACGCATGGTGGGAACGGAAGAGTTGTCACCGGGCATGATGAGGACCTTGTCGCCAGCCTTCATGCCGTCGGCGATGAAGCGCTTGGCGGTCTCGGCGCCGATGCCGTTGTTATCGCCCTTGACGCAGGCAACAGCAGTGGAAGCAGCGGAGTCGATGATACGGTCGAACATCACATAGGGGATGCCGCTGGTGGCCAGCTTGGCCATGGTGTTCTCCAGGGTGTTGTCCTGAGGCAGAATGACCACATAGTCAGCGGTCTTGTTCTCGATCAGGTCCTCCACCTGCTGGATCTGGTTGGCGGCGTCGGAAGAGGTGATGACGGTGGCAGCATACTTGCCGGCGTCATTCAGCTCCTGCGCCTTCTCCTGCGCATAGGTCATCACAGCGCCGGTCCAGCCGTGGTCGGCATTGGGGACCAGGATCGCGATGCGATTACCCGTGGCAGCATCGTTGTCCTTGTTGGCGTCATCGTCCTTCTTCTCGCCGCAGGCGACAAGAGACAGGGCCATGACCAGCGCAAGGATCAGTGCCAGTACTTTCTTCATGGTTGTTTCCTCCTAAAAATTTTTTATAGATACGGACAAAGTCCGCCTATAACGTGTTCTTGCAGCTCCACCCAGGCAGAGTCCTTGGCTGCGGAGTCGATGACCGCGTGAATGAACTTCACGCCGTTGAGGCCGTCGGTGACGGTGGGATAGTCGAAAGAGCCGTCGTTGGCCGTACCGCCCGCCTTCACCGCCAGAATGGCGCTGATGATGTTCTTGTAGATGTTGGCAAAGGCGACGATCAGTCCCTCGGGATGGCCGGAGGGGATGCGGCTGTACGCGCCGGCCTTCTCGGTGATATAACCGGTACCGCGGGACAGCGTCTCCGTGGGCTTGCCCTTGGGGGTGTACTTCAGATAATCGGGATAGTGCTGCTCCCACTCCAGTGCACCCTCACTGCCGTAGATGCGGATGGTCAGGCCGTTGAGCTTGCCCGCCGCGATCTGAGAGCACCAGTACGCGCCGTTGACGCCGTTTTCGTACTCGACGAGCATATTGGCGTTCAGGTCCAGCTCCTTGCCGTAGCGGTTCACGGTGGCGGCCAGACGCTTGATGTTCAGGTCGGTCAGGTAGTGGACGGAGTTCTCGATGTGGGTGCCGATGTCGCCCACACAGTTGGAGATACCGGATACCGCCGGATCGGCGCGCCAGACGGACAGCTTGGTGGTGCCCTCGCCAGGGACGCCCAGCTCATCGATGAGCCACTCCTGGACATATTCCGCATTGACGGCGGCGATCTTGCCGATCTTGCCCTCGGCGATCATCTCGCGGGCCACCTTCATCATGGTGTAGCCGGAATAGGTGTAGGTGACGCCGAAGACCAGGTTTTTCTCCTTGGCCAGGGCCACCAGCTCCTGCGCCTGCTCCACAGTGAAGCACAAAGGCTTTTCGCATACCACATGGATGCCGTGCTGCAGGAAGCACTTGGCCACGTCGTAGTGGGTGTTGTTCGGGGTGGTGATGCTGACGAAATCGATACCGTCGGGACGCTTGCTCTCCGCCTCGGCCATGGCCTCATAGCTGGGGTACACGCGGCTCATGTCCAGGGAGTAGGTCTCGCCGGTCTCACGGTTCTTCTCCGCATTGGTGGAGAAGCAGCCCGCCACCAGCTGTGCGCGGGGATCAAAGGCGATGGCTTTGCGGTGCACCTCGCCGATAAAGGCGTTCATGTGGCCACCGACCATGCCGTAACGGATCTGAATACCCATATTGTCCTCCTTGTCGCGTTTCAGTTGGCGATAGCGTCGTCAAACTTCACATCGGACTTCTTGAAGTCCACCTTCTTCACGAAAGCGGCCGCCTCGGTAGCGCCCTCGATACGGTCCATACCGCTGTCCTCCCATTCCACGGACAGAGGGCCGTCGTAACCGGCGGCGTTCAGCACGCGGATGATCTCCTCGAAGTTCACGTCACCATGACCCAGGGAGCGGAAGTTCCAGCCGCGGCGCAGGTCTCCGAAATCGATGTGGGAGCCCAGCAGACCGCTGCGGCCATCCAGAGTCACCGCCGCATCCTTCATATGGACGTGGTACACGCGGTCCATAAAGTCGCGCAGGAACAGATGGGGCGTCACGCCCTGCCACAGCAGGTGGCTGGGGTCGAAGTTCAGGCCGAACTCGGGGCGGTCGGCAAACTTCTTCAGCAGCTTCTCGGTGGAGTAGTAGTCGAAAGCGATCTCGCCGGGATGGACCTCCAGGGCGAACTTGATGCCGTTGGCCTTGAACTCATCCAGGATAGGGGACCACAGGCGCACGATCTCGTCGTAGCCGTTCTCGACCATCTCCTCGGTGGTCTGGGGGAAGGAATACAGCCACTTCCAGATGGGAGAGCCGGTGAAGCCCGTGACCACATAGCAGCCCAGCTTCTTGGCCACCACGGGGGCCTTCTTCATGGTGTCGATCGCCCAGGCGCGGATCTCCTCCGGCTTGTCGGCCAGCGCCGCGGGAGCAAAGTTGTTCAGCCGGGGATCGGGAGCGTCGCCCACACACTGGCCGATGATGTGGCAGGCCAGAGCCTTGCAGATCAGGTTGTTCTTCGCCAGGGTCTCCTTGATCCAGGCCACGTAGCTGTCATCGCTGTATGCACGATCAATGTCGATGCCATTGCCCCAGCAGGCGACCTCCAGGCCGTCATAGCCCATCTTGGACGCCAGCGCACACAGTTCATCGAAGGGCAGGTCCGCCCACTGGCAGGTGCAAAGAGTTACCGGTCTGTTTCCCATGATACATTCCTCCTGTTAAAAAGTTAAATCATCATCGGCCTGTGCCGATCGGATCACAAACTTACTGCGAGTGCCGCACACGCACACGGTTGTGGGTATACACCACGCCGGCGGCGGGCCGCCGTCCGGTGTGGATATAGTCGAACAGCACACGCACCGCCTCGTCCCCCTGGGCGAAGGGCTCCTGGGTCACAGTGGCGGCAATGCGCCCTTCCTCCATATACCGCAGCACGGCCTCCGTCCCGTCCACCGCCAGCACGCGGATATTCTTTCCGCTTTCCAGAATGGCCCGCATACCGCCGTCGATACCGGCGGCGGCAAAGCACACCAGGTCCGGCGTGTGGTCCGCCAGATAGGCCCGCAGCACCTGACAGGAGACATCGTCGTCGTCCTGATTTTCCAGCACGGCGTCCACCGTGATCTCCGGCGTGCTCTCCAGTGCGGTCCGCAGACCGCGCACGCGGTCCATATGGCCGCGGACATTGGTGCTGCCGATAACAGCCGCCACGCGGCCCCGGCCATTGAGCATGAGCTGCACCAGATCTCCGGTGATCATACCGCTGTTGTAGTAGTCGCAGCCGACAAAGGCCACACGGTCGACATCGATATCGGTGTTGACTGTGACCACCGGTATGGGCAGTGACTGCAGGTACGCCGCAACCTCGGGCACATCCAGCGGCATGACCGCCAGCGCGTCCACGCCCTCAGCCACCAGCCGGCGCATGGCCTGCAGCTGCGTGGCGGCGTCGTAGCCCTTGATCTCGCGGATGGTAAGGGTGGTGCCGTAGCTGGAGAGTTTTCTGGCGCGGCTCTGTGCGCCGCGGAGCACCTCGTCAAAAAAGGGATTGCCGACGGAGGGGATGACCATGCCGATGTGGGTGCGCTGACGGGAGCGAATAAGCGCCTGGGCCAGCTGGTTGGGCTGGTAGCGCTCACGCTCGGCAATGTCCAATATACGCTTGGCCAGCTCGGGATTTACGTTGCCGCGGCCGTTGAGTACCCGGTCGACGGTGCCGCGGCTGGTGCCCGCTTTTTCAGCGATCTGCTTGATGGTCACGCGTCCGCTTCTCCTCTCCGAAATTTGTATCGCCCTTGGCGATGTGTCATTTGTGCTCGAGCACGAATTGACTGTGCTCGAGCACAGTTTCAAAATACCATCTCTTTTGTGATCTGTCAACGGAAAAGGGCCGGCGTGGCTCTATTTCTGTAGAGTTGCCTAAACACGGCGAAAAACTTTTGTTGTTTTTCCCAGTAGACATTTCGGAATTCCCTGTTACCCGCAACGCTTTGTGCCAAACATTCCAAACCAATAAGGTGGCTGCCAAACAGCAAAAGGGGCCACCATACAGCGGTCCCTTTTATACGGAAAAAGCCAAACGGCTCCCGGGCGCGCGCCCGGGAGCCGTTCGGTGCAAGGGGGAGGAAAAGGAGTAAAGGAAGAAAACAAGCTATTTGGTGCAGACCGGCAGGAACTGGCCGAAGCAGTCGGGCAGGACCTGACCGTCACGCATAGTGGTGCGGCCACGGAGGATGGTCTCGACCACCCGGCCCTGGAAGGACATACCGTCATAGGGAGACCATTTGGCTTTAGAGTACATCTTCTCCTGACGGAAGGTGTAGGCCGCGGACATATCCACAATGGCCAAGTCGGCATCGGCTCCGGGGCGAATAACGCCCTTGCGGGGATAGAGGCCGAAGGTACGGGCCGCATTGGCGGAGGTGATCGCCGCCACGCGGGGCAGCGTCAGCAGGCCGCGGTGGACAGCGGTGAGCAGCACAGGAGAAAGACCCTCGATACCGCTGATTCCGGCGGGGGCATCCCAGAAGGAACGGTGCTTTTCCTCGCAGGTGTGGGGCGCGTGATCGGAGCAGACCCAGTCCAGGGTACCATCCGCAAGGCCCTGCCAGACTGCCTGGCGATCTGCGGCGGTACGGATGAGAGGGTAAGTCTTCATCACCGCGCCGCAGCGGCGGGCGTCGCGGTCGGTGAAGGTCAGGTAATGGGTACAGGTCTCGGCGGTGACATCCACGCCGTCGGCCTTGGCGCGGCGGAGGTGCTCCACGCCGTCGCCTACACCCACATGGAGGACGTGCAAGGGCATGGAGAGCTCCTTGGCCATGTCGATGGCGGTGTCGATAATGGAGGTCTCGCAGCTGACGGGGCGGGTACGCAGCAATGCGGCGTAGTCCTGCGCGCCGGCGGCAAGGGCCTCCTGCGTCAGGGCCCGAACAATGGAGAAATTCTCCGCGTGGATGCCCAGGCGTTTTCCGGTGGCCTTCACGGCGCGGAACAGGCGATAGATCTGGCCGTCGTCCGGGGGCGGGAGGACGTTGTCCATGCCCTCACGGTAGTTGTAGATCAGGCTGTTGTCCCGGCGGTCCACCGCGTAGCCCCAGAAGAATTTGAAGGCCACGCAGCCGGCCTCCGCCAAAGCGGGCAGGCTGGCAAGATTGGCATCGCCCAAAGCCAGGCCCCAGACGCAGAAATCCGCATGGGCCTTGGGCTGGATGACCGAGACAAGATCGCGGAGAGACTCCGCCGAGTGGACGGTAGGGGTGCAGTTGGGCATTTCGAACACGGTGGTAATACCGGTGGCGGCAGCCGCCGCGGTGGAGGAACGGAAATCCTCCTTCTCGCCGGTGGCCAGACGGCCGTCGCGGGAGTGAACGTGGGTCTCGATCAGGCCGGGCAGGATATAGCGGCCAGAAGCGTCGGTGGCTTCACCGACGGTGCCGGGCAGGCGCTCGGACGTGACGGCGGCGACCCGGCCGTCACGAATGTAGATATCGGCACGCTGCATACCGTCATCGTTGACCACCGTGCCGTTGTAGATGACTCTGTCCCAGTCCATAAATGCCTCCTCCGATATGTATACTGTATACACTTAGTCTTCAAGAGAAGCCCCCATGACAGGTCACAGGGGTCTCGTGCAGGCGGTACATTCCGTCATACAGACGGTACATATCCGCTATGCAAATGGTACATATCCGTCATGCGGGCGATACATATCCGCCATGCAGATGGTACATATCCGTCATGCAGATGGGGTCTGTGCGTCAGTCCTCCTTGCCGTAGCGCTGGAGTGCGGCCTCGTGAACGTTAGCGGTATGGGCGGTGAGCACCCGACGGAGGCGATCCGCATCACGGGCCCGCAGGGACGCCACGATCTCCTCGTGCTCCGCCAACGCACGGCGGCGGCGTTCGTCATCGGACAGCACGCTCTCGCGGAAGCGGGCGTGCTCCGGGTTCTGAAACGACGTGGTGGCGCTGTAGCTTTCGATCTGGTCCAGGAGCTTGATGAGCAGGGGCATATTGCTGCTCTGGGTCAACAGGCCGTTGAATTCGTCCAGATGGCGGAAATACGCACCGACGTCATGCTTGTCCAGCGCCTCGGCGCAGCCGCGGTTGTCGGCCTCCATGGCGTCCAGCTGCGCGTCGGTGATGTTCCGCACCACAGCATCCACGCTGAGCAGCTGCAGGGCGGAACGGATGGTATAGACCTCGTCCACCTCGGCACGGGTCAGCCTGGGCCGGGCCACGGCGCCCTTACGGGGCTCGTAGACCACCAGCCCCTCACGCTCCAGCATACGGATGGCTTCGCGCACGGGGGTACGGCTGACGCGGAAAATATCGGCGTATTTTGTTTCAACAATGCGCTCATCCGGCGCGATATCGCCGTTGATGATGGCGTTTTTCAGCTGGGTATATATCGTCTCGCGCTGAGGGTTGGCGGGGTCCACCGGTGTGAAGGCTGTCATCTCTCTATGCCCCCTTCTTTTTGTACCGCAGCAGGCGGCTCTATACACACTATACCCGCTGCTGCGGGAAAAAGCAAGCAAAACCGGCAAATTCTGCCGATTTCCCCTCCCCTGCCGGGGCTTGGGCGCAGTACAGTCTCTCTTACATGTGTATGGGATACTGTATACAAAGTACATGGTAACATATCCCTTTCCCTTTTGCAAGGGGTTTTCAGACGCGTGGAAAAAAAGAAAGCCCTTTCGGGCTTTCTTTTTCGCTTAGTGACGCTTTTTAGCGGTCCACGCCATGCCGGTAACGGACAGGACAGCCGTCACGGCGTAGATACCCACGCCCGCATCGAAGGTCTGGGGGCTGCTGGTCTTGGTATCATCCTTGGTAGTCGTGGTGGTGGAGTTGTAATAGTAGCGCGGCGGAGTGGGCTGCTGTTCAGCAGGACGCACAGTATAAGTACCATCATTATTCTGATTAAGTTCGCTGCCATCCGCCGCAATCACTGTACCAGTGACACCACTCAGGCTGCCGTCTCCTGCGGTATCCTTCAGGGTCATCGTCTTGCCGCTGTCGATTTTCATAGACTTCTCGCCCTCAAAGACAACTTCCTTACCGTTGAGGTCGATAGTAACATTATTGCTTACAGTCATATCATCCGTAAACGTCTTGCTGCGCATCAGTTTGACAGTTCCGCCCTCACCAGCCGCGGTAATGGCAGCACTCAAATCAGCATACAGCTGTCCATGGAAAAGCTGATGGATATCCAAATGATCTCCTACGACAAGGTCAACCAACTGCGCCACGTACTGTTTTTGCAGGATAAGGCACACACGCTGGCGCTGATGCAGAAGCACGCCGCCATACTGCGGCCTAAGTTCCGGTGCGTGCTGCGCTGCCTGGAGCAGGAGATCGCGCCGCTGGGCATCGCCGCGTGGCAAAAGCCCACCGGAGGCTATTTCGTGTCTGTGAACACCCTGCCGGGACTGGCCAAACGAACGCTGGCGCTGTGCAAGGAGGCCGGCGTGACCATGACCGGCGCGGGCGCCACCTTCCCCTATGGCGTCGACCCGCAGGACAGCAACATCCGCATCGCGCCTTCCCTGCCGCCGGTGGAGGAGCTGGAGAAGGCCATGGAGGTATTCTGCGTATGCCTGCGGATGGCCGCGCTGGAACAGCTCCTGCAAGAGTAAACGCGAAAGGCACACCCCAATGGGGTGTGCTTTTCAGCTTTTGATCCGGCGCAGTACAGTTGTGCTGGGTGCGCTTTGCTATTAAATTCGCTTATACGCCATATATTAAATCGATGCTTTACTTATTATCTTGCTGCGCGTATAATGAACCGTCGTTTGAAAATAACACGGAATGGAGGCAGCGAACATGGCAAATTGCGCGATCGTAGGTATCAACTGGGGCGACGAGGGAAAGGGCCGCATGGTGGACTATCTGACAGGGCAGTATGATGTGGTGGTGCGGTATCAGGGCGGCGGCAACGCCGGGCACACCGTTATCAACGATATGGGCAAATTCGCTCTGCACCTGCTCCCCTCCGGCGTGTTCCGCCCCGGCGTGATGAATATTCTGGGCAACGGCGTGGCGCTGGACTGCGAAAACCTGGTGACGGAGATGGAAACGATCCGCGCGGCAGGCGTCAGCATCTCCCCGGAAAACCTGATGGTCAGCCACCGGGCCTCCCTGCTGCTACCGTGGCACCGGGAGTTGGACGCGCTGGAGGAGGCACGGCTGAAGGACAAGATGTACGGCTCCACCAAGCAGGGCATCGCGCCGTTCTACTCCGATAAGTACCAGAAAAAGACCATTCAGGCCGGTGAACTGCTGTATCCCGATCGCCTGATGGCGCACTTGCAGGACCTGCTGGAGTGGAAAAATCTCATATTGCAGAAGGTCTATGGCGCCAAGGGCTACACCCTGGCGGAGATGACCGCGTGGCTGGAGACGTATGCCGCGCAGGTCCGGCCCTATGTAGCGGACACCGGACGGTATCTGCGGCAGGCGCAGGCAGAGGGCAAGGCCATTCTGTTCGAGGGACAGCTTGGCGCGCTGCGCGACCTGGACTACGGTATCTATCCCTATACCACCTCCTCCAACACCATTGCCGCTTACGCGCCTATCGGCGCGGGGCTGCCCACGGCAAAGATCGACGAAGTGGTGGGCGTGGTAAAGGCATATTCTTCCTGCGTGGGCGAGGGGCCGTTCACCTGCGAGTGGTTCGGTGCCGACGCGGAAAAGCTGCGGGAGGCCGGCGCGGAGTATGGTGCCAAGACGGGCCGCCCCCGCCGGGTAGGCCCCATTGACCTGGTGGCCACACGCTATGGCGTGGAGGTACAGGGCGCGACGAATATCGCGCTGACCAAGCTGGATATCCTCAGCTACATGGACGAGGTCCCGGTCTGCGCCGCCTATGAGCTCGACGGCGAGATCACCCACGAATTCCCCTTCCCTGCCGTGCTGGAAAAAGCAAAGCCCGTTGTGGAATACCTGCCGGGCTGGGGCTGCGATATCTCCGGCGTACGTACATGGGCGGATATGCCCCAGGCGGCGCGGGACTATGTGGAGTATGTGGAGCAGGCCATCGGCTGCCATATCGGGTATGTCTCCGTGGGCGCCGAGCGAGAGAGCCTGATCATCCGATAAACAAGGAGGATCGTTATGTCTCACGATATGTACAGCTCCCCGCTGGCATCCCGCTATGCCTCGGACTATATGCTGCACCTGTTTTCCGACGACAGCCGCTATCAGACCTGGCGGCGGCTGTGGACGGCGCTGGCCCGCGCCCAGTGCCAGTTAGGTCTGCCCATCACCGAAGCGCAGGTCGCCGAGCTGGAGGCGCATATCACCGACATCGACTATGATGTAGCCGCCCAACGGGAGCGAGAGGTACGCCACGATGTGATGGCACACATATACGCCTACGGCAAGGCGGCGCCGTCGGCGGCGGGGGTCCTCCATCTGGGGGCCACCAGCTGCTATGTGACCGACAACGCCGACCTGATCCTGTACCGGGATGGCCTTGTCTATCTGCGCGCACAGCTGCTGACTGTGCTGAACAACCTGGCAGCCTTCGCGAAAAAATATGCCGACACGCCTGCCCTGGGCTATACACACTACCAGCCGGCACAGCCCGTGACCGTGGGCAAACGCGCTGTCCTGTGGATGCAGGACTTTCTCGCTGACGTGGAGGAGCTGGACCATGTACTGTCCGCACTGCGGTTCTTGGGCTGCCGGGGCACCACGGGCACAGAGGCCAGCTTCATGGACCTGTTTGACGGCAATGAGGCAAAGATCGACGAGATGAACCGCCGCATCGCGGCGGAGTTCGGCTTTTCCGCCTGCTTCCCGGTATGCGGACAGACCTATCCCCGGAAGACGGACAGCCGCATCCTCGGCTGTCTCAGCGGCATCGCCCAGAGCGCCTATCGCATGGCTAACGATATCCGCCTTCTGCAGCATGACCGGCAGTTGGAGGAACCCTTCGAGGCGGATCAGATCGGCTCGTCCGCCATGGCCTATAAGCGCAATCCCATGCGGTGTGAACGCATCTGCTCTCTCAGCCGCTATATGATAGCCGACGCTATGAACGCGCCTATGACCGCTTCCGTCCAGTGGCTGGAGCGAACGCTGGACGACTCTGCCAACCGGCGCATCGCCATGCCGGAGGGCTTTTTATGCATCGACGCAGTACTGCGGCTGTGCCAGAACGTGACGGCGGGTCTGCACGTCAACGAGGCGATCGTAGATCGCACCCTGCGGGAATATCTGCCGTTCCTGGCCACGGAGGACCTGATGATGGAGGCGGTGAAGCGGGGCGGCGACCGGCAGCAGCTGCACGAGGTCATTCGGAGACACTCTATGGCAGCAACAAAGCGCATGAAGGAAGGTCTGCCCTGCGACCTGCTGGACCGGCTGGCAGGCGATCCGGTCTTCGGACTGAGCCGGTCGGAGCTGGAGCAGCTGATGGAGCCGCGGCTGTATATCGGGCGGTGCCCGCAGCAGGTACGGAAATTTCTGGATGCCTGCACGCCGCTGCTTCGGCAGGCGCAGGCCGCTGACGGGGACATCCGGATATGAGCACAGAGAACACCGGGGCACGCTGAAAATTCATCGCGCGTGAAAAGGCCGAGAGCCGCTTATTCCCAGACCGGAATAAGCGGCTCTTTTGCAGTTATCCATTTGGACATTTGGAAGGCGGAAATACGGTACGGCTCATCCCTTGACGCCTCCCAGCGACACGCCCTCCACGATGTAACGGGAAAGGAGGAAATACATGATGAACACCACCACCGGCGTGGTGATGGCCGGGATGATCAGCGGCCAGTAGGTGTCGATCAGCTTCAGCTGTATCATAAACTTGTACGCCGTGCTGTGGGCAGACCGCCCTTACGAGGGCTTTGACACCAGCCGCGACGCCTTTATGGGCGTGTATGGCGCGCCGTCCATGCCCCAGGCGGTAAAAAACGGTGCCTGCACCGGCAGCGTGGCTCACGGCTGGGCGCCGGTAGGCGCCATGCAGTTCACGCTGTCGCTGGCCCCCGGCGCATCCCAAACCCTGCTGCTGGGCCTGGGCATGGGCTTCCGTGACTCCTGTCAGGACCTGCTGGGCTTCGTCCACATGATCCCCCAGTGGGCAAGGGGACGCATCCTGGACATTGCCGCCACCCAGTTCCCCGACGGCAGCGCCTATCACCAGTACCAGCCCCTGACCAAGAAGGGCAACCTGGCTGTGGGCAGCGGCTTTAACGACGACCCGCTGTGGCTCATTGCCGGAACAGACGCCTACCTCCGCGAGACGGGCGACTGGACCATTCTGGACGCGCCCACCTTCGGCGAGGGCAAGAACAGCTGGCTCACCGGCACGGCAGCCTGGACATTCGTCAGCATCTCGCAGGCCATTCTCGGCGTGCAGCCCACGCTGGACGGTCTTGCTGTCGCCCCCTGCATTCCCGCGGGATGGGCAGGCTATACCATCAAGCGCCGCTACCGCGGTGCAGTCTACCGCATCACTGTGGAGAATCCTCACCACGTAGAAAAGGGAATCGCTTCCATCACCGTGGATGGAACATCCATCACCGGGAATGTGCTTCCCCCGGCCGCACCCGGCACAGAGGTGCAGGTACGCGTGGTCATGGGCTGAGCGCAATAATAACAACACATCCCCCGCGCAGATACGCTGCACGGGGGATGTGTTGTTATTTTGAAAAGGAGTATACCGTGCAGTGCCGGTATACTTCGCCCCGCCGCAGCAGCGGCTGTGGAAAGTTTGGGTGGTGTACCGCATCCGGCGGGAACTGCGGCTCAAGACACACGGCACAGCGGGGCTCATATACCGCCCCATTCTTTCCGCCGCGCCGGGACAGCCAGTTGGCCGTATACAGCTGCACACCGGGAGAGGTGGTGTCCATCGTCATGGCGATGCCGCTGCTGTCGCCCCGCAGCACCGCCGCACGGCGCAGACCGGCCCCGTCCACGCAGAAATGGTGGTCATAGCCGTTCACCAGCCGCAGCTGCTCCGCCGGGGTGCCGATATCACGTCCGACAGCCTTAGCTGCGCGGAAGTCAAAGGGCGTCCCCGCCACCGGCAGCGCCCGCCCCGTGGGCAGGCAGCCGGGAGATGTCTCCAGATACCTCTCCGCCGCCAGTGCCAGCGTATGCGCCATAGCCGTACCGCCGCCGTTCAGGTTGAAATAGCTGTGGTTGGTCAGGCTGCACAGGGTGTCGGCATCGCTTTCCGCCTCGTATTCGATCCGAAGCGACTCGCCGGCCAGCCGATACGTCACCGACACCGCCAACGTTCCGGGATACCCCTCCTCCCCGTCAGGCGACAGACGGTGCAGCCGCAGGCCGTCCGCCAGCGGCTCCGCCGCCCAGATATATTTGTCAAATCCCCGCACGCCGCCGTGGAGATGGTTCTCTCCGTCGTTTTTCGCCAGTGGGTACGTCTTGCCGTTCAGTTCGAAGGACGCCCCGCCGATTCGGTTGCACACCCGGCCCACTGTCGCGCCGACATAGCCGTCGTTTCGCTCGTATTCCGACAGGGTGTCATAGCCCAGCACCACATCCACGCCGCCGAACACCAGCCGCCGCAGCGTTGCGCCGTAGGTAAGCACCTCCGCTGTCAGAAACTCATTTTCCAGTGTCCAGCTTTCCACGGTCTCGCCGAGCGCTGTTATGCCGAAAGTCTGACACATCTCCCTCATCTATGCTGCCTCCTCTCCACAGGTGCATTTCAGCTTTTCGCCCTTAGTATAGTCTGCATTTTGCCAAAAAGCAAGGGCTCCGATGTACATAAAGCCAGCCGGACGTTGGCACTGCCCCTGACACCAATTGGCTCTTTTCCTTCTCAAAACGATTTAGCCGTATGTGCTGCGTTCCTGCCCCAGCCAAAGCCTCCTGTATTCTGCTCAACGCCATCCTCGCCTGAAGCACCGCCAAATGCCCCGTTTAAATGACAGGGTTGCTTTTGCTTGAAATGTCAGGTATGCCGCTTAAGAACAACGGCGGCGCAAATATAACAATCCGTTCAGCAAAAGCTGCATCTAACGAAGAGGTGCTATATGGGCAAAGTATCCCGTATAAGGGAAAGGAATACACCCTTATAGAGCAGCTGCACTCTCTATTGGGAGGCGGTGCCAATCCTTTGCAGAGGAATACGGGATGGTCATTGTGAACGAATATCACCATGTGGCGGCGTTCTCCTTTGAAAAAGCGCGGAAGGTCGCAAAGGTGAAATATCCAGCTGTCGGTACGCTGACGGTCACGTGGGTTTTTACCCCGGAGGACGGCCAATACGCCGTGGTGGCACTGACCTTCCGGCGCAAGCGGGCGCACGAGCAAACACGCAAAAAGGGCCGGACGTTGGACGGTCCTTTTGCGGCCGGAGAGCAAAAAGGAAACCGCCCGGTGGGCGGTTTCCTTTTTGAGGGGAGGTAAGGGAGATCACTCAGGCAGCCACAGCGGCCCGTTTACGGGAGATGTTCTTCATGACCAACAGGGCGGCAATGATGCACACCAGGGTCACGGGCAGAGCCAGCACGGGAGCCACCAGTCCGGCGAACAGGAAGCCGATCAGGGAGGAGATACCAACCGTCAAGGCATAGGGTAGCTGGGTCTTTACGTGCTGCAGATGGTCGCAGCAGGCGCTGGTGGAGGACTGGATGGTGGTGTCGGAGATGGGGGAGCAGTGGTCACCGAACAGACCGCCGGAAACGACCGCGCCGATAGCCAGAGTCAGGGGGATACCCATTGCGTTGGCCATGGGCAGGGCGATGGGCATACCCAGGGCCCAGACGCCCCAGGAGCTGCCGGTGGCGAAGGACACCACCACGCCGATCAGGAACAGGATGGCGGGGATCAGCGCCGCGGGGATAGAATCCTGCACCACGCCGGTGAGGAACTGGCCGATGTTCATGGACTTGGTCAAACCGCTGATGCTCCACGCACACACGAGGATCATAATGACCTGCATCATGCTGGCCGCACCCTTCGTCCACTTGTCAATGGCACCGCCCAGGGTAATGAGCTTTGACTTAATGCCCACGATTCCGGCGGCGATGGAGCCGGTGAGGAAGCACATGGCGATGGCCATCTGGATATTGGCGTGGCCGAAGCAGCCAATGAAGCCGTTGACCCAGATCTGGCCAGTGTAGAACACCACGGCGAAGATGGTGAGGATCAGAGTGATCATGGGGGCCAGGAAGTTTGCCATGCTCAGCTTGCAGTCCTCGGCGAAGTCGGTCTCGGGGGGAGTGGCAATCAGGTTGTCGGTGTCGCTGTAGGTCTTGCCGGTCTCGATAGCCAGCTTCTCGGCCTTGTACATGGGGCCGACATCCAGACCGAACAGGATGACCAGCAGGACGGTGATGACGGAGAACACACCGTACAGATTGAACTGGAACATACCGAAATACAGGTCGTAGGCACCCACGCCGGTGAGGTTCAGGGCGGCGATCTCGGCGGCCAGCAGACCCACCAGGTACACGCCGTTATCACTGATGGGGGACATAGAGACCAGCGGTGCGCCCATGGCATCGGTGATGTAGGCCAGCTTTACGCGGGAGATATGGGTCTTGTCGGTGACGGGACGCATGATGACGCCCACCAGCAGGCAGCCCTGATTGAAGATGAATACGAAGGGGGCGATCCAGGCCAGCAGCTGGCTCTTTTTGCGGTTGTTAGCCACCTTCTCGGCCCAGCGGCCGAAGGCCTCCGCGCCACCGCAGGCACTGAGCATATACATGAAGCCGCCAATGAGCGCCATGATGATCAGCATGCCCGCGTTCCAGCTGTCGGCAATAGAGGGCACCAGGTACCCAGTGAAGCTGCCGATCAGGCCGTCGATGGGGTTAAAGTGATGGATGATGGTGGCACCTACCCAGATGCCGATGAACATGGAGATGATGGTCTGCTTGGTAACGAAGGCCAGGACGATGGTGACCAGCGGGGGGACCAGGCACCATGCGCCGTACTCCGGTGCCGCTTCGCCGTCACCGGCAGCATAGCCGATAACGGTCAGAGCGAGCATGAGAACGGCCACCAGACATACGCCGATAAGATTTCTTTTCTTTTTCATGATTCTCTCCTCTCTTGTATCGTCTTATTCTGATGCGTGGGAAAGGGGATGTCAACGGGAATATACCAACTTACCTCCCAAGTAGGTTTGCTCAACTTTGGTGTTGACGATCTCATTCTCCGGGACGGAGAAGATGTCCTGGGACAGGACGATGAAGTCCGCCAGATAGCCGGGGCATAGCTTGCCCTTGACGTTTTCCTCGTAGCTGGTGTAGGCGGAGCCGGTGGTGTACAGCGCCACGGCCTCCTGCACGGTCAGCTTCTGCTGCGGCAGCCAGCCGCCCGCAGGCTGTCCATCCAAATTCTGAGAGGTGACGGCGCAGTGGATAGCCAGGATGGGGTCGAAGGATTCCACAGGGGCGTCGGAGCTGCCGGAAACGTGGATGCCCTTGTCCAGCATGGTCTTCCAGGCGTAGGAGGTGGAGACACGTTCCTTGCCCAGCAGTTCCTCGGCGATCTCCATATCCGCACGGATGAACAGGGGCTGGATGTCCGCCAAAACGCCGTTGCGGGCGAAGCGGTCCAAAATATCTTCGCTGGTGATCTGACAGTGGATGATGCGGAACCGAGGATCGGGCTTGGGGTACTTGGCGGCGATCTTTTCATAGCAGTCCAAAATCACGTCCATGGTATAGTCACCGATGGCATGGATGGCCAGCTGCAGGCCGTTGCGGTAGGCTTTTTCCAGCAGGTCATAGAACACCTTCTCGTCATAGACGAAGATGCCCTTATTTTCCGGGTCGCCCTCATAGGGCTCACGCAGCGCGGCGGTCTTTCCGCCCAGGGAACCGTCGGGCAGCAGCTTGAAGGCACCGATCTTGAAGAACTCGCTGCCGTCGCCGGTGCGGCCGCTGTGGCGGTGGAGGTAGTCCTCCAGCTGCGCGTCGGTGATGAGGCGGAGCTGCTGGATGAAGCGCACGTTCAGCTTGCCCTCTTTGTCCAGTTCCTCATAGGCGGCCAGAATGTCATCGATAGTGGCGTCCCACAGCTTGAAGTCGTCGGTCTGTACGGTGGTCAGACCGGTGGACAGCAGATCCTTCTGATAGTCCAGGATGAACTGCTTCAGCTGTTCCTTGGTGTACTTGGTCAGGATGTCATAGACAAGGTGCCGGGCGCGCTCGTGGAGCATGCCGGTGGGGACGCCGTTTTTATCCACCACGATGTGACCGTCCTGCAGCGTGGGAATATCATCAAAAATGCCGGCGGCCTTCAGCGCGGCGGTGTTGGCCACGGCCACGCTGCAGCAGGTACGGGTAAAGATGGCGGGGTTGTCCGGGCAGAACTTGTCCAGATCCTGCCGGGAGGGCAGCACAGGTACGTCGAACTCATTTTCGTTCCAACCGCCGCCCTGGATCCATTCGCCCTTTTTGATGCCGCGGTCGGCGATGTACCGGCGGGTGCGTTCGGCCATTTCCTCCAGAGAGCGGATACCGAAGAAGTTGATCTTCTCCTTATCCGTGGCATAGCAGAGGAAGTGCTCGTGGCTGTCGTGGAAGCCGGGCAGCACGGTCTTACCGTGCAGGTCCACCACCTGACACTCGCCAGCGGGGACATCGCAGTTCACATCCAGAATGCGGCCGTCCTCCACCAGCAGGGAATGAACGACCTCTGTGCCGTTCATGGTGTGGATGCTGCCATTGCGGAACAAAGTTTTCACGATTTGCTCTCCTTTCTTATTACAGGATGATCCAGCAGATCACCCCAGTGACCAAAGTGAGGATCGCTGCCGTCAGCAGCGTGAAGCGCAGTACCGTGCCCTCTTCGCCAGGTACGCCGCCGGCTGTGGTGCCCAGGATGATCTTGCTGGGGGAGATCATACTGCCGGCGGAGGCGCCGGCGGTCTGCGCCGCCAGCAGGGGGCTGCTGCTGACGCCGAGGTCGGCGGCTGCATTCACCTGTACATCGGTGAACAGGATGTTGGAGGACATGTTGCTGCCGGTGACAAAGGAGCCTATCACACCCAGCACGCCGGCCAGCAGCGCGTACCACCGACCCATGACGTGGGTGATGCCCTGCGCCAGCACCAGCGTCTGGCCGCTGCCGCTCATGAGCTTGGAGATGATCAACAGCAGGATCAGGGACACGGCTACGGGTCTTGTTTTCTGTAGCGTCCGTGACAGCATGACGCGGAGCTGTGAACGCTCCAGCAAACCGCGGCCATGGAGCAGGGCGTAGCTGATGATACAGGTCAGCAGCAGTACGGTACCGGAATCCACCAGCGGGTGGAAGGGAGAGTACTTGGCCGTGGCAGCATTGACGATGCCGTAGGCGGTGCGGGTCTCGGGGAAAGCGAACCCCACGCTCCAGCGGCTCAGCGCCTCGTGGACGGAAGGGATCACCAGAAGTACTACGGTAACAAGGATCAGCACCATATAGGGGGCAAAGTACAGCCAGACGGCGCCGCGAGGCTTTTCCGCGCCTGTCGCGGAGGTCCGGCGTACCATCATGGGGCTGCCTTCACAGGCGTATGCTCTGCGGTACATGGGCAGACGGGACAGGGGGAGTATGGCGGCCATAGCCACGGTGGCGGGGATAAAGGCCGCGATGGAGGCGTTGTACTGTGCGACCAGCAGCTCGCCGCCGCCGTGTATCAGGGAGATCACAAGGACAAACACAGCGCCCTGCCGCAGCCCGCGGCCCCGGTCATACAGCCAGCAGATCAATGCGCCGGCGGCCAGGTTCAGTATCCACAGAAGCAAGGCGGTGTAGCGGGCAGTCAGATGCAGCTCCGTGCCGGCGATGCCGGAGATCTGCGCCAGCACGTCCCAGGCCACAGCCAGCGTGCCGAAGGTGTTGCCCCAGGCTTGGCCCAGCAGGGCGATGATGACCGCCATGGTAGGACGGACGCCCAGCGCCACCAGCATGGGGACGCATATGGCGACCGGAACGCCGAAGCCGGTGATACCCTGCAGAAATCCCACGAATACCCAACCTACTGTCAGGATGCGGAACAGCTCGTGGGGGCTCAGCTGCCGCATGGTGTCGTTCATCACATCTATGGCGCCGGAGGCGGCGATGAGCTCGTACAGCAGCAGCGCGGGGAAGATGATATATAGGATGGTGGCTGTGCTCCACACGCCTTTCAGACTCTCGAACAGTACCAGCTGTATGTCCGCTTTGTACACTACTAAGGCGGACAGTACGGTCAGCAGCAGTGTCACACCTGCGGCGCGGGCGGTAGATACGCGGAAAACCGCCAGCAGCATAATCAGCAGCAGTATAGGTAAAAAGCTGACGCACCAGGTCAGAACAGTAATTTTCATGTGCTCCCTCTTTTGCGGTCTGAAGTATTTTCACCTATAGGGTAGCACGATTTTCTCGGCCATGCCCGCCGCACGGCACAAATTCGCGCCCGGTTTTTTGTGCGTCTGCACAAAAGGCGGTTTACACTTATGGGGTATAATGGTATCATCAAAATAGGGGGGGGTTTGGTATTTTGCCGAAGGGAGGCGCACTTATGACGCTGCGGGAGCTTTTGAAACAGAATGAGCTGCGGGTGGTGGAGGTGGCCGCCGGTGCGGACGGCCTGGCGCGCACCATATCCGGCGCAGTGATGTTCGATAACCCGGAGATGGTCAATTGGATGCGTGCCGGAGAGATCATGCTGACTACGGGCTACTTTTTGCTGGACGATCCGGTAAAGCAGGAGAAGGTGCTGCGGGACCTGGCCGACAGCGGCTCCGGCGGCCTTGTTATTAAAATGAAACGGTATTTTCATGAGATACCGCCCGCTATGCTGCAGCTGGCCGATGAGCTGCACTTCCCGCTGATGCGTATTCCCTACCACACCTCCCTATCCGAGATCAGTGAAGCCGTCAGCAAATATGTTTACGGCATCAACGAGGAACAGGCGCTGCAGATGGTGTATCAGGCCATGTTTGATGTGCTGCAGGGACACGCGGAGGTGGAATATCTGCTGAAAAAGTGCGGCCCGCTGCTTCACGTGCCGCTGCTGTATATGACACCGAGCCGGAAGATACAGTGCGTTTCCCAGATGCTGCAGCCGGGGCTGCGGGAAGAACTGGCTGTGGGGCAGGTGCTGTTCTCTGTGCCGGAGCGCGTCAAGGAGGTAGAAAAACTGCGGACAGCAGGTCTGTCCGCCGGGATCTATCCCTTACAGCAGGAGGACCAGTGCGTGCACATCTATCCCATCCACTCCGAGCAGGAGATCATGGGGTATCTGGGCGCGATCCGCCCCGCCAATGCGCCGCTGACCGAGAATGAGAACACATTGTACCGACGTATTGCCGCCGCCTGTACGCTGGTGCTGATCAAAAAGCGCGGGGGTTCATCCTCCAGGAGGGAGATCAGCCACTTCCTGGACAGCCTGGTGACGGAGGGAGCTTTGTCCTACGGCGAGATCGTCAAATCCGCCAACTACTGCAATATCCCGCTGTATTCGCCCTATATCTGTGCGCTGATCTCCTTCACCGAGCAGAACCGGCTTCTGCAGACGTCAGAATGGCTGGGCACCAGCGCCCTGCTGCGCAGCCAGTTGGCGGACAAGTGGGAGATGCTGTCCGGGAATATCAGCTATGCTTTCGCCAAGTACAACAACGTGATCCTTGTGCTGCAGCAGAGCGAGAGCCTGCCCGTGTATGAGCAGGTGGCGCTGGTGCGGGAGTACTGCGGGGACCTGATGAAGATGCTCAGCGCTAAGGGGCAGGATCGGGGTGTGATCTTCGGCATCGGTGACCCTGTGCCCTCGCTTGCGGAATTCTGCCGCAGCTATTCCCAGGCGCTCCGCACGGTGGATCTGGCCAGCAGGATATGCGACGAGCGTATTGCCACTTACCGCCGGTATATTCTCTGCGAGCTCATCTATGACTCACCCAATGCGAAACTGGCGCTGATCCAGCGGATCAAGCCGCTGCTGGCGTACGACGAGGAACACAATACCCAGCTGCTGTACACGCTGGAAACCTATTTCAACAACTGTCAGAACTCCGTAAAGACCTCCAAGGCGCTGTTTATCCACCGGAACACGCTGCTGTACCGGCTGGACCGTATTGCCGAGATATTGGATCTGAACTATAACGACAGCGAGCAGATGCTGACCTTCCAGCTGGCGCTGAAAGCGTTTCTGATGTGCCAGTAAAGTAAAACCGGCCCCACGGCATAGCCGTGGGGCCGGTCGGTCAGTTCAGTTATTCCGCAGCTCAAGCTGCAGGCGGTCGGTGATCATGGCGGCGAACTCCTCCGGCTGCGTGCCGATGGCGCTGACCTTCTCCCCGCCGTGGGGCAGAACACGATACTCCATATTGTCCTCTTTTCGCGGGATACGGTCCCGCCGATATTCTTTACGGGCATTGTACCATATTGCGCGGCCTGAACAAGCCCGGCCGGGTATTGGACGCCCGGACAACGGGCTGTGCCCGCACATTTATATGCTGTATATCACGGCGCTCCGCCACGCCGGGGTTGCGAAAAGCGCGCGTCCGTGGTACCATCGATTGACAAGGACAAACAAGTCCTTGTCAATCGATGGTACAGTGAAAAAACAAGTTCTATGGAGGGACACCCTTGAAAACGGATCATCTGGCTTTGCTGCGCAGCGGCGCGCCGCTGTCCACTCGGCAGCAGATCAGCCTAACGCTGCAGCTCAGCTGGCCGGCCATCATGGCACAGCTGGCCACTATTATCATGCAATATATCGACGCGGCCATGGTGGGCCGCCTGGGCGCGTCCCAGTCGGCGGCAGTGGGGCTGGTGGCCTCCACCACCTGGCTGTTCGGAGGGCTGTCCTACGCGGCAGCTATGGGCTTCAACGTGCTGACGGCGCAGCGGGTGGGCGGCGGCCGCCTGGCCGAGGCGCGCAACATCCTCAAGCAGGCGCTGGTGCTGTGCCTGGCCTTCAGCGTGGTCATGGCGGCACTGGCGGCGGCACTGTCTGCGCCGCTGCCCCGGCTGCTGCGGGCGGAGCAGGAGATCTGGCGGGATGCCTCTGCCTACTTCCTGGTGTACAGTCTGTTCCTGCCCGCCCTCCAGCTGGACAACGTGGCGGCGGGACAGCTGCAGGCCACCGGCAATATGCGCACGCCCGGTGTCTGCATGGTGCTCATGTGTGCGCTGGATGTGGTGTTCAACACCCTGCTTATTTTCCCCACCGGTACCATCCGGCTGGGCGCACTATCCCTGCCCGGCGCGGGACTGGGCACGGCGGGCGCCGCCCTGGGCACTGGCCTTGCGGAGCTGGCGGTGGGGTTGTACCTGCTGTATTTCGTCCTGCGCCGCAGCCCGGCGCTGCGGTTGGAGAAGGGTGAGCGTCTGCACCTTGACCGCACACAGCTGCGCATGGTGCTCCGCATCGCGGCGCCAGTGGCATCGGAGAAGGTGATACTGTCCACCGCGCAGATCGTGTCCACCGCCATCGTGGCGCCCCTGGGCACCGTGGCTATCGCTGCAAACTCCTTTGCTGTCACGGCGGAAAGCCTGTGCTATATGCCCGCCTACGGCATCCAGAGTGCCGCGGCCATGCTGGTGGGGCAGAGCGTGGGAGCGGGACGCCGCCGCATGGCCAGACGCCTGGGCTGGGTCACGGTACTGCTGGGTATCGTTGTCATGGTCGTCACCGGCGGGCTGCTGTACGCCTTCGCCCCGCAGATGATGGCGATACTGACGCCGGACAGCGACATCATCGCCCTGGGCACCCGCGTCCTGCGTATTGAGGCCTTTGCCGAGGCTATGTACGGCGCGTCCATCGTGGCCGGCGGCGTATTTCAGGGTGCAGGCAGTACACTGGTGCCCACGCTGTTCAATCTGGGCACCATGTGGGGCATCCGCCTGCCACTGGCGTGGCTGGCCGCGCCCCGGTGGGGACTGCCCGGCGTGTGGGCGGCCATGTGCGCGGAGCTGTGCGTCCGGGGCCTGCTGTATCTGATACGGCTGGGAGGCAAACGCTGGCTGCCGCCGGAGGGGCCGGCCGGGCAGGTATAGACACAGCGGTACGAATGAAAGCAGAAAACTCTGCATAGCAACACCTATACCTTATCCAGACCGCCATCGAGCAGGGCAAAACAGAGCTGGCAGAGCACCTGTACGCCCTGCTGCAATCAAATCCGCTGCCGCGAGAGGAATGGCGTGAAGACCCCGATGCGTTCAAATCTCTGATGGAGGAACCTGCCGATACGGAGGATAACGCGCCGATGTACCGCTACTGAAGCAGCGAAGAAAAACAGCGTAAACGGCATGGGTAGAAGCGTTCACAAATATCTGCTATAATTTTTTTGAAGAAATTTTGAAAATCGTGAAACCAAATCCGATTTTTGTCGGGATATATAGTGAAGGAACCTGACAGCAGATGAGAAAGGAGGTTCGCCCATGCAGGATGAAATGATCGTTGACTTATACTGGAAAAGAGATGAGAGTGCTATCAGCGAAACGGAGCGGAAATATGGGCGGTATCTTTCAAAGATCGCCTACAATATCCTCTCCGACTGGGAGGACAGCAAGGAAACCGTCAACGATACCTACTTAAAGGCGTGGAACTCCATGCCAACGCATAAGCCAAGCGTCCTCTCCACTTATTTAGGAAAAATCACACGACAACTATCCATTGATGCGTTCCGCACACGCAACAGGGATAAACGGAAGCACTCGGAATATGCAGTCTCTCTTTCCGAGCTGGAGGATTGTATTTCCAGCAGCGAAACCACGGAGCAGAGCATAGAATTGAAACTGCTTGCGGAAGCGATCAATACCTATCTCTACACACTCCCGGCAGAAGCACGAAACACTTTTGTCGGCAGATACTACTTTGCGGATCCTATCCGAGAAGTCGCAGACTACTACGGCATGAGTGAACCGAAGGTCAAGAGTATGCTCTACCGAACAAGGCAAGGTTTGAAAGAATACTTGGAAAAGGAGGGCTATGAGCTATGAAGAAAGAACACATCAGTGACGCTTTGAATATGCTGAACGATGATATTATCGAGGAAACCAACAATGTCCGCACCAATGCGAAGCCGAAGCGCAAGTGGGTTAAATGGGGAGTTGTTGCAGCTTGCCTGTGTCTGGCGGTGACTATCGCCATTCCTGTGCTTCACCATAAGGGAGGTCCTGACACCCAAGATCCCGTGCAGAACATTGCCGCACTTGAGTACAACGGCAAATTTTACGAGGCTGTCAAACTTCCGGAGGTGCTTGAGAAGTATGGTCTGCCGCCTGAAATCACCGCCGATATGGCTGGCGAACACATTTCCTACCTGAAATCTGACGGAGGCATTGGCTATAAAAGCACTGTCAGCCAGACTGACATCGAGCTATACCGGTATGCACCTGCTGTTTGTGATGGCGTATATGTTCTGCGAGACGGTGACACATGGTATGCCGCGCTGTTCTGCAACTTCTATCAGTTTGACAGCAACACAAACTGTTCGTTCACCGAGCTTTATCGCGTGTATGGCATTGAGAGCGCAGACGATATTGCATCCATTACAGAAATGAAGTGGAACAACGAACAAGAAGTTGGCTCACCGGTAACAAATCGGCAGGAAATCACCGAGTTCTATCACATGACGATTACACTTGTGAGTTATGGAAACGATGACTTCCAGACGGAAGTATTTGATGGTATCCCCGAAGAAAATCAACAGGAAGCGCACACTGCTTTTGCCGATGATCGAAGAAATCTCCGAATCGAAACCGCCTCTGGCTTGCGCTTCTTTATCTCCTTCTATCCGAACTATGACTGGATTGAGGGCGGAGGCACAATGTCCTATTTCAAAATTGATAAACAGATGCACGGATGGATTGAGAGAAATTTGAACAGATAACAGTTGAAGTATATAAATATTAGAAAAGAGCAGCTATTTTCGCATAGAAAACAACTGCTCTTTTCGTTTGCCCCAAAAATCAAGAAAGGAGTGACTGGTAATGTGGACTTTTGACCTTTGGCCACAGGGATACGGACGCGCTTCGCTTTGAGAATATGGACATTGCCGAGGAGTTGCTGTCTCTGACAGATGGATCAGCGCGCGAACAGATGCGGCTTTCAGGTCGAAGATCAATGGGGGCACTGTTTAGGTGCCCCCATGTCGTGCTTATGTAGTGGAAACTGTTTCCGCCGGGAATTGCCGGCCGGTGTGGTCGATGGTGTAGGGCGGATCGAGGATCAGCTGACTGATGGGCACAACGGTATACCCGTCGTTGATCAGGCAGTCGAGGATGGCAGGCAGGGCCTCCGGCGTGTGCAGCGCAGCGTTGTGGAACAGCACGATGCTCCCCGGCTGCACCTTGGATGTTACGCGCCTGCATATCGTATCCGCGTCGTAGTCCTTCCAGTCCAGGGAGTCCCTATCGGCAATGACTTGAAGTCGTTGCGGCGCAATGGTTTGCGGGTTTGTGGGTGATGCACATCAGACGAAAATTTGACCTATAAACGGGGTGTTTGGCGGGTGATTCAGGTGCGGGAGGGGTCAAAATCGAGGGGGTGTGCGCAAGGACGGGAGGTGGTTGGAAAATGGGGACGAATGCGGTATACTAAAAATAAAGTATGGCGACGCCCCTTGCTGAATATTGCACTTACATGGTCGAAGATGCCTTTGTTGCCTTGGATTACCGATGCCGCGGCCTACTTCAAATAAGTCAAGGCGATTTGACGCAGACGGCACGGAAACCCCGTGCCGTTTTCTCATATTACTGCCTATTCGGATGCTCTATCTGCATATATCTCAAAGAAGTATATGCAGATAATTGGGATAGCGGGTTGCTTTTCTGCACATAATATGCTATAATTATGTGCAGAAAGGCTGGTGCTGTATGAGAAGATTCGATTACTCCTTTTTGAATAACGGCTTGCTGCCGGCAAACTTGGTGAACCTCACTTCCAATATTGTGGCGCTCAAAACTATGGCTGGCGTGCGCAAGGAAGAATACACGCAGATCTTCACGGAGCTGGAGGCTGTCGCAAAGGTGCAGTCCATCAAAAGCTCCAACGCCATCGAGGGCATTGTGACCAGCGACGAGCGTATCGCTGCCATTGTCAATCAGAACAGCGCCCCGCTGAACCACAACGAGGCGGAGATAGCCGGGTACAGAGATGCGCTGAATGAGATCCACTTGAGCTACGAGCATATTGATTTTCGGCAAAGCGACATTCTTCGGCTGCACGAAATAATGATGAGCTTTGCGGGTTATGAGTACGGCGGACAGTACAAGACGGACGACAATGTGATTCTGGAGATCGACGCTGACGGAAACCGCCGTGTCCGCTTCCGTCCTACGTCTGCAAGCGAAACGCCGAAAGCAATGGAACAGTTGGAACTTGCCTATCTGGATGCCCGAAGCGATGCGAATATCAATCAGCTTCTTTTAATTCCCTGTGTGATTCTGGACTTCCTCTGCATCCACCCGTTCCGGGACGGCAACGGCAGAATGTCCCGCCTGCTCTCACTGTTGCTTCTATACAAAAACGGCTTTGATGCAGGAAAATATGTGTCCTTTGAGGAGCAGATCAACAACTACAAGGCGTATTATTACGAAGCCCTACGGCAATCCTCGGAAGGATGGGAAACGAATGAAAACTCCTATTTCCCCTTTATTGAGAATTTCCTTTCCACACTCTATATGTGCTATAAGGAACTGGACAAACGGTTTGCGGTGGTACACGGCAAGAAGATCACGAAGAAAGCCCGTGTGGAGGCGACCGCCCTGAACAGCTTGACGCCGCTATCCAAAGCCGAGATTTGCAAAATTCTCCCCGATGTCAGCCCCACGACCGTCGAAGCTGTCCTCGGCGCAATGGTCAAGACCGGTTCGGTAAAGCGGATCGGTGCAGGACGGACGACGAGATATATTAAGGTATAGGGGTAGTATAGAATGGATTTTTTGTCGGCAGCTAAATATCGGTATTATGGTGTAAGGACGACTCACAAAATATAGACGACCTGTTAGTAGATGCGAAACGCCTGAAAGGCCAAAGGACAATAAGGGGAGAAATATGACAGAACAAGAAGCCAAGTTTTTATGCAAGTGGGCAATCGAAAACGGACAGCGCCAGTTAACACCAGCAGAAAAGGAACTACTGAAGAAAGGAATTGATGACGCAAAAAGCTTTCAAGACTTTCTTGCGGTGGCGCTGGCGGCAATGGCTATCAGTTAAAACATGTAGGAGAGACTGTATGCCATAAAGACAGGAAAGAAAAGTGTGCAATCATTGCACACTTTTTCCTGCAGACAATTTTTGAGGTGAAGTAAAGCACAGAGCCTTTCGGCTCCGTGCTTTACGCCTATTTCAGCTTTTTGCCGTCCTCAAAGGCGTTGCCGATTTTCTTGCCAAGGACGAGGTAGTCGTTATGCACCGGGTCGAAGGAGATTGGCTGTAGCTTCTGCGGGTCGATCTTCCCTTCACTGTCCAGAATGCGCTCGTCGGCGGAGACATTCACGCTCTCGCCCAGCAGAAGCTCAGACTCCTCGTCGAAGCTGATCAGCTTGCACTCCAGTGTCATAGGCAGTTCGTCGATAATCGGCGCGTCCACCACCTCGCTCTTGGTCACATGGAATCCGGCGCGCGCCATCTTATCCGGCGTTGTATTGCCAGAGACGATACCCACATAATCGCAGGCATTCACATGGGCCGCGTCCGCCATGCTGACGGTAAAGGCCTTGTGGCTCAGGATATTCTTCACCGTTTTGTGGCTGCCGCTGAGATACATGGCGATGCGGTTCATGTCCGCGATGCCGCCCCACACGGCGTTCATGGCGTCCGGAGTACCGTCTTCGCCATAGGTTGCGATGATCAAAACGGGCTGAGGGTACAACCAGGGCTTTGCTCCAAAATTCTTACGCATAGTTCCGTCCTCCTGCTTCAAGATTGATAGTAGGAGCTTTTTCGATCTCGCGGATCAATTCTCCCTAAGCTTTTGTAGTTCCTGTTCGGTTTTGGGTGCTTCGGGATTGGCAGGCTCTTCCTTCTCGGTGCGGGTAATAGCGTCAGCAGGATCAGGCACGATCTTACCCATTTCAAAGAGCAACGCCTACCCCTCGTGTTCCAGCATGACCGCCTCTGCGTCGGTTAGCACAAGCTCGAGATCGGAAGTCTCGGCAGGCGGAGCTGTCTCGGGAATGTTTTTCTTATCATCTGCCATTTGCAAACCTCCTTTTCATGGCTGAAAACAATAAAATCTTCCTCTCATATTTTTATATTAAACAGTCCATAATCCATCTTGGGCTGTTAATAGATATGCACAAATTGTTGGCACCGTCAGATTGTACAGAAATATGTTGAATTCCTCACAAAAAATAGTATAATAATGTTGGGCTTTGGATTCTAATTAAGGCGGAATAGATTATGAATATTCAAGAACAACTCAATAGTCTTATTCGCGGTAATCCTCTAAGCGTAGATACATATTTGCGTGAAGTATGCAAAAATGAACATATTAGCGATACAAAAGCCAGTATGCACATTTATATGCTAAAGCTTGATGGGAACAATCGGCCTCGTACATGCGACTTTTGCGATTATCTCATTAACCGAATCGTTGATTATTGTATTCCACCTTCTGAGATTCGCAAAGCAAAAGAAAAGGATGCAGAATATAACACTACTCAATATACAGCCACTTTATTTAGAAAGGCCGAACGCCTTTTTACGGATCTAGGTAATACAGGAGAAGTAGGTGAACTGGCATTATCCGTTTTAACACAAAGCTTCTTGCATATGCCACAAGTTCTTTGCAAAATGGTACTTAAAACTAATTCCGAAGTGCATTATCATGGTGCTGATGGTGTCTATGGAAAATATGATACAGAAACTCAAAAATATTGTCTTTATTGGGGTGAAGCAAAGATATACGCAGATGTTCGGCAGGCATTAAGTAGTTGTTTTGATAGTATTAAAACCTTGCTCACAGAAGAAGGAGTGGATGGAACCCGCAAAGAACGCGATATGGACTTGTTTAGAACGAATCTCGATTTTGATAATCCGCATTTAGAAAAAGCTATTATCGAATATTTGGATCCGGAAAACGCGCATTACAACATGCTCGAATATCGTGGTGTATGCTTAGTCGGATATAATGAAGAAAGTTACCCAAAAGATTTTTCGCGTGTGGAAGATGAAATTTTTACTTGTATACGCGATAAAGTAGATGGCTTTAAGCAAAGCATCCAATCTCGGTTAAAAAGCCGTATACCTCTAAACTTGTTTAATATTGAGGTGTTTTTAGTTCCATTTTCTGATGTAGATGAGTTGAGAAACAAATTTCTAGAACGGTTGTAAGGAGGAAATTCAATGTCGATAAATTCATTAACATCTTGGATTACTTCCTCAAACAAGTTTCAACGCGAATATACATGCTTGTTGAAAAAATCGGTATGTTCACAAATTTCAAACCTGATTCGTGACAATAGCGAAAATGATGAGAATATAGTAGATTGGGCGTACTTGATTTCTTGCGCAAGTATATTAGCGCATTCAACTGATGGAACGGTTCTTGATATAGCATATCGTATTTGTCAAGCAACTGTTTGCGAGGCTGGATTACAAAGGGAATATAAAAGTGCAGCTGCGGCTATTTTTGATTTGTCCGCAAATTCTTCTGCAATTGCATTATCTGAATCAAGGCACTTAATAGATAGTAACTTCAGATCTCGTATACCCTGGGGAACTGTACTTGACGCCAAGCAAAAACAGTTTTCTAATTCAGTTATCGATGGTGACAAAGTAGCTATATTAAATGAATTTCAAAAAGAAGTATATGACTCTTTTGAATTCAACCATGCAGTAACAGTATCTGCTCCAACATCGGCCGGAAAATCGTTTGTTATATTGCAAATTATATCAGAATTTATTAAAGAACACCCCCTTGCTAAAATAGTTTATATTGTTCCTACAAGGGCATTAATTCAGCAAGTGGAAATGGATATTCGAGGCCATTTGAAGCAAAGCATTGCTGGAGTAGAAATAACTAGTGTTCCTGTACTACCAGATAATTATGGAACAAAATCATGTGTCTTTATCTTTACACAAGAACGGTTACAATGGGTGCTTAACGAACACCCAGAAATGTTTGTTGACTTGGTTGTCGTAGATGAAGCTCACAAAATTGGAGATCGGGCGCGAGGTATATTACTAGAGCAAGTATTGCAAAGAATTTCTCATGACAGTACAACTAGATTTATTTTTTCAAGTCCAATGTCGGAGAATCCTGACGCTCTATATAGAGTGCTTTCAGCAGAGGGAAAGCGCAAAGAAATTGTCTCTGAAATAGTTACTGTCAACCAAAATCTAATATGGGTTTCAAAAACTGGTACAGCAACCACGAAGTGGAGCGTGGATTTTCTATCACAAGGGCAAAAAATTCATTTAGGTCATTTGGAATGTGAACGCATTACAAACAAATCAATGCGATTACCAATCTTGTCCTATCGAATTGCTGCCGGTAAAAGCGGAAACTTGTTATATGTCAATGGTGCTGCGGAAGCTGAAAAAGTTGCTTTGCAACTCAAAAGCCTAATTATAAATGACGACCCCACCTATAAGCCTTCAGACAGAGTGATGGAATTGGTTAAGTTGATTAGGAAAACAATACATCCTGATTATTCGCTGATAGAAACTCTTAAAGCAGGAGTTGCATTCCATTATGGCAATATGCCTTTAGCGGTAAGAAATGAAATCGAGGACTTATTTAAGATCGGAGATATTACATTTTTGGTTTGTACATCGACTCTAATAGAAGGCGTTAATTTGCCTGCTAAGTCTATCTTCATTCGCGGTCCCCGAAAAGGCCATGATATGCCAATGGCTGAAATGGACTTTTGGAATTTAGCTGGAAGGGCTGGTAGACAAGGTAAAGAGTTCCAAGGAAATATTTTTTGCCTCGATGCTGAGGACGATAGAGTTTGGATAAATGGGACCCCGGCAGAACGGAAAAAATATAAAATCAAAAGTACGATTGATACTATTGTTACTACACATCGTAGTGATCTTCTTGAGCATATTCGAAGTAGACAGACCGTTACATCTTCTAGTGGTAATGAAATGGACTATGCCTATACGTATTTTTTAGCAGCCTATTATAAGTATGGGAGAGTCTCGAATTCATACATGTCAGAATTATATGGAAAGAGTCTATGCAAGGAGATTGACGAGGCGCTTGAAAGTGCATTATCGAATGTAGAGGTGCCTGCAACAATTCTTTCAAAGAATCAAGGGGTAAATCCATTAGCGCAGCAGAAGCTCCTTGAATACTTCAAGAAATTTGAAAGAGATTCCATCGAACTAATCCCACCATATCCAGAAGATGATGATGCGCAAGAAAAATATCTCCATATTATAGGGAGAATTTCAAGTAATCTCACAGGTGATTCATATAAACTTAACGCATATCGCTCAGTCCTAATTACCAACTGGTTGCGGGGATATGGTCTTGCCCGAATTATAGCAGACAATATTCGATGGCATAATAAAAATAAAACTGGAAAAAACACCGCAACGATAATTAGAGAAACAATGCGGGATATAGAAGAGTATGCTAGATTCAGGTTTCTTAAATATACAACTTGTTACATTGATGTCTTAAAACTATATTTAGGAACAAAAGGAGACTGTGCTGCTATTGACAAAATACCGCAGTTGAATCTCTGGCTGGAATTCGGGGCTTCGAAAACAACTCAAATATCTTTAATGGCTATGGGTTTTACCAGAACTGCTGCACTAGAATTCTCTGATTTGATAGTTGATGAAAACTACAACAAAGAGCAATGTTTACATTGGTTTCAAACAAATAACATTAATGCTATGGATCTGCCTGCAAGTATCATTAATGAAGCAGGAAGAATTATCAAGTTGCAGTAATTGGCGAAATTTTCTGCATAATTCATTATGGTTGATTTACTCTTAAGAAAGCTCCCGTTGTCTATAAAGATTTAGGCAGCGGGAGCTTTTGTTAGAATAAATAACCTCTTACTGACTGCCAAATTGACAATTTTAATCTTAGACCATTGTAGTTTTATTTGCTGCTCGCAACTCTTCGTCCAAGTCGGCACACATCAGTTTTAGCAAGATATCTGCCATGCTTTCACCGTCTTTCCTATACCATGGCTCAACGATAAAAACTCGACCGCCAATTTCGTATCGTTGGGGCTCTCCGGCAATATATTCTTTTTCCATGCCTGCACCTCCTTTCCAACTTGGACACAAAATATATCATGCTGTGAAGGGACGCAAAGCAGGAAAATTATTTTCCTTGATATACGGGCTTTCTTTGACTATAACGAAAGACATTCAGAGTGTGTTTTGAGGCGGCCTGTGTATTGAAGCGCTTACTTGACCCAGTTTATTATACCACATTGAATGCCAAACGTAAAACTCGTTTGATTGGTCCCGTCATCGCACCGTGTTTCGCAGGGTTCCAATGCCGTCGATAGTGCACTCTACCACATCGCCGGGCTTCAGGAATTTCGGCGGGTCGAAGCCCATGCCGACGCCGGAGGGAGTGCCGGTGGAGATGATGGTGCCGGGCAGCAGCGTCATGCCGGAGGACAGCTCCTCGATGATGTCCGCGATGGAGGTGATCAGCAGGTCCGTGGTGGAGTCCTGCCGCAGCTCGCCGTTGACGCGGGCGGTAATATGCAGGGCAGGTGGAAAGACGATCTCGTCAGCGGTGACGATGCAGGGGCCTATGGGGGTAAAGCCGTCCAGACTTTTGCCGAAATACCACTGCTTGTGGGCGGTCTGCAAGACGCGGGCCGACACATCATTGAGGACAGTATAGCCGAAGATATAGTCCGCCGCGTCTTCTGCCATCACGTTTTTCGCCGTCTTGCCGATGATGACTGCCAGCTCGGCCTCGTAGTCCAGCCGCTCCACGAGGCCGGGGTGGCTCTCGATATCGCCCTCAGGCGCCACGGCCTCGGTCACGCGCTTAGAGAAATTGATGGGGATGGGGCGCTCCTTGGTGAAGGCCTCGGAGCTGTACCGTGCCGCCTCCTCCGTGTGGGCCTTGTAATTGATGCCCAGACAGATCACGTCCTGCCGTGGCCTGGGGATGGGCGCCAGCAGCGTGACGGCAGACAAAGGCAGAGTTGCCGCAGCGCCTTTGACAGCGGCCAGCAGTGCTTCCCTGGACGCTTGGATCAGCGCATTCATATCGGCAAAGGGCAGCGGACGAACGGCGGCACCGTCTTCCGTCAGGACGCCTACGGCTTCTTTATTGTCGTGCAGGAAGGTAACGAGTTTCATAAAGGCTTTCTCCTTGTGATAAAAATTCTGCTGTAGGGTTGTTATTCGTCAAATTGTAAATACTCCGCGTACTGTTCAAGCTTCTTCTCCACGATCGCTGCGTTTTTCCGGATCACCTCCGCTTGACGGAGCAGTGTGACCAGCTCGTCGTACTCGGCAGCATTCTCAGCCGTTTTGAAGGAAAGCAATCCTGTCTTGACGCAATCACGCCATACGAGCGTTGAGGGGTGATCAAGTCCGGAGAATTGCGCTTCGATGACTTTGCCAGACAGGCCGGTGATCGTACCGACACCGAACCTCTTGTGGGTGACCGCGCTGCCGACGGAGAGCTTTTCCGCGAAAAAGGCCTCCGCATAGTCCAGCTTCGCCATACATTCCAATGCCTCCGCGTGATTTGCTCTCGCGTTTCTTGCCTCATCCATTTTTTCCAGATGGATCCTTTTTTCTTCCGCGTTCCTCACACTGTAATGAATGCCTTCAAAGAGGTTATACACCGTGCTGCAGAAGATCACGTCAAACGCCAGAATGTGCAGTTCCGTGTCGGGGTGCAAGGGCTTCTCTGCATAATTCTTCCTGGTGTCTCTTATCATTTTAAATTTGGGGTGCAACTAAATTGTCTCAATCAGCTCGTCGCACATTCGATGATAGATCCGCAGATCCATCTTTGCGCCGGAGCCCCAGTCATCATAGAATTCGACGCAGTCGGCATAGGCCTGCGCCTGAGAGGCCTTGTACATGTAGTAGTGGTCGGGATCGTAGAAGCCTGTGATCATCATGGGCAGGCGTATGCCCGCTCGATACCGCCAGCTGTCCGGATAATACTTGGCCCGCATGAACTCGCAGAAATTAAGAAACCCAGTAAAGCGCTGAGTTCTGGCCTCCAGGTCTCCGCCGTCAGGGGTAAGCAGTCGGCGGAGGGCATCGCGCACCGCCTGAGGTTCGTTCCGCGCGTAATCAGCCAGCGCATGAAAAGCGAGCTCTGCTCCGTTATCGATAGTCTGCTTCGTCAGCAATACGACGGCGGCCAGCTTCGCGGGAAAGTCCGTATCATCCGCCGTAAGAGCGACGTTCATCATCGGGCGGAATTCCGCCGCGATCTCCCACTTGTATACTTCGTTGTTGTCGCCGATGTTCAGTTCGACAAACCGAGCGGCATAGTTGTCAATGATCTGATCAAAGTGGCTTCTATTCATTGCGCATATCCTCCTGTTTATCGGCATGAGATGTGCCAAGGGAATTTTTGATTACGTTCGCCTGATGGCAAAATGCCCCGCCTCTCGGCGGGGCATTGAACCTTGCAAGACCACTGCCAAGAGGGACGACACTGGACAGCGTTGTATTTTATCATAGCATGTCGGGGCGAAAAACGCAAGGAAGCAGGAGGGGGCAGGGTGCAGCATTACAAGGTTTTTCGGCATTATTTAAAGAGTTTATGTCCATGTACACCCTGTTGATATTGATGAATCTGTTGTTGTATAATAATAGCATAATGCACTGCGAATGAGGACTTACGCACACTTGCGCAGGCGCATAGAGCCTTGTTGCCAGTAGCGCATTGGGCGAAAATGTGGGATTATTTATTGCATGAGCAACGTGGGGGGCATCGACACCATTGCTGAGGAGAAGATATTATGAATAACGAAAAATTCAGCGCGATAATGGGCTTGATTGTTCCTGAAGTCATCCGCTTGATTACAGAGAATTATCCATATGATGAGGTAACCGCAAGCAGAGAGTTTTATCGCTCACAGGTCTATGCAAGTTTGGAACAGGAGGAGACCAAGCTGTGGCATTTCAGCCCCCTGACCCTGTATAATATGTTTGATGAGGAACAGAAAAATGGCAGCTTTACTTTCCCAGAGGAGGGATAACAATGACAAGCCAAGGAAAATTTATGATATTCTGCGCCGAACAATAAAACGTGCAAAGCAACTGAGCGGCAGGCAGTTAAGTGACCTGTTTGATAAATACCGCGTTTGGAATTATCTGTATGACTGCTATGAAGCTCTGCATACTACAGGTACAAGCTATATCATCGAAGACATTGATCTTTATATTGACGCGAGAAAACCTGTAACGGTGTAGTATGTCATAAAGTACGGAGGAGGCATTGGACAACGTTCCAATGCCTCCTCTCTTCGCATCACGAAAATATCAACACAGATTCCCCATTATTTTTTTACCATAATAAAGCAATCGAAGCATCATATTTCTCAGAAATCAGTTTTCCCATATCAATTATCCCTCTACTAATTTGAACCTAGGCATTGCGTGTTGAGTTGTAATTCACGCAAGTTTTCCGCAAGTTGCACGCAAGTCTTCCGCAAGTCCGCTGCTATCAATTTATAGCAAACCACCTTGCGGCGCTTGTCCTTCCTTCACAAAAAACCTTTCCGCCTTTTTTCAATTCCTTCATCAAATCTTGAATCTGATTACGATTGAGACCCGGCAAAACTTGCTGCAATTCTTTGAACGGAGTACCGACTTCGTTATTCTGTCGGATGTGCTTTAGCAGCAGCTCCTTGTTGGTATCACGATCTAATCCAACGCGACGTGTATGCACACCGGTTTTGCCCGTTGCCGCATAGAGGCTTCTTGCAAGGACATATTTTTTCCGGCCAATATGCTCGACAATGCCCATTTCAATCAGCCGGTTCAAGCGAGCCTGCATCTTTTCCGTAAGTGGCCGTTCGTGGTACAATGCGTCGATAGTCAGGAAGTCCTCCGTAGCCAGTAGATTCCCGCCCCGCTCACTAATTTTGTTGATAACGGAAAGCATCGCCTTGTCGATGATCAGTCCGTTCAGTGTGACGCTGACGAAGAAGTCATCCGTGCCTGCGAAGTCGGGAAGCGGTTTTGCCTCCTGCACACTCAGCTCAAACATCAGGTTCATGCCCTGACCGGAACGCTCTACCATGCCACAGAGAGAAAGGATCTCCGCAATACGGCGATTGCGCGGGAGCTGACGATCCAGTATGTTGTCAAGCGTAATACCGCAGGGAAGTCCTCCGGGGCTTTCGACAACCAATCTGTCGCGGAACTGGCGAACAAAGATGCTGCCGCCGAACTGATAGTTCCTGTGACTCACCGCGTTCAGAATCGCTTCACGGACAACGCGCTCATTGAAGGTCGCAATGTCAAACACAAAAAAGCCTTCCTGATAGTGCTGCTTGTCGTTTCGCAGATTGACAAGTTCCCACACGCGGTCATAGCAAGCGAAAAAGCCAACCTTAAACTCTTCTCGTTGATTTGCAGGGCCTGACGCTTCGGAGGAACGGTACTCAAAGATAATCTCAGCCTGTGGCAGATGCTTGATGATCGCCGCGTTTTTGCCGAACAAGATCAGGGCTGCATACGTCACGCCGTCATCTGTGATCGCACCGCAATCATGGAGAAGCTGTTCTTTTGACAGGGTGGCAAGCTGCGTTTTGCCACTCTTTTCGAGCCACTTGGCACGGAAGTTTCCAATGGCGGTCTCGTCTAAATCATCGACCACTGCCCCGGCGCAGATCGTCCCAGAGAAATCGCCGCCGGTCTCTTCATAGATGCTGCGGCGCATATCCTCCGGCATGGGCTTGAGCGTATCGCCCTCGTAAATCCACGCTACACCATCGTATTGTACCGGCAAACCGATTGGACGGCTCTTCACATCGAAGACCAGAACTCGACCACCCTCGTTGAATATCTGGAAATCAACGTTGATTTTCAGTTTCTCGATCAAGCCCATACGAGTACGCTCCGGCTGGTCAAAAGCCGCGCTTCCGACCACGCTGCGGGGTCTCTTGTCTGTGATGCCAAATACCAGCTTGCCGCCGCCATTGTTCGCCAAAGCACAGCAACACTTCACCGCCTCTCTGAAGTCAAAGCGATGCTTGGCTTCCTTGAATTGGACGTGTTCGCCTTCTTTGGCTTCCAGAAGCTCTCGAACAGTTTCTAAATATGGCATAGCGTATCACCTCAATGTACTTTTTTCTTGCTATCGATTCGATTTTCTCATTGCCTTGAGCCTATTTACTACATCCTCGAATTCATCGTAGTGCTGCATGGTTTTCTCTTTATCATCCTTGCGTTTTGTTTTAATAATCGGAGTCCAAAATTCAAATTGCTCGATAAAGAAGCCTCCCGCAAGGCGATTTAAGATTTTTATGTCAAATGTTCCCGCCTGGATGCCAACACAAAAGTGTTCTATTTTCGACAAGAAGTAGGTAGAACGCTTCCATGCTGGCTTATCCTTCGCTCCTTCATACCCAGTTTCTATTTCGAATGGAGTGGATTGATAATCCTCACTTTGGAAAACCTCTTTTTCCAATTCTTCGAAAGCTCGGATCGTTGCCTCCTGACGGTTCCGATTTCGTTCCAAGAAAAATGACCATATAGAAAATCCAGCAGCTACAGCAGAAAGGACAATTGCAACAACGTCAGTCCAGTTCATAACACATCTCACCCCAGCAGATTTCAACAGTTTGCAGAAGTCATTACAACGATATAATTTTATATAACCCGGCTATTCTGCGATGGGGCAAAAATTTCATCTTCGTCCAGCATCGCATTCTATATGTTTATAAATTATTGTACCACAACATCAGTTCTTTCTCAACACGTACCCGCAAATTTAGGACAATTGGCTTCTTTATGTGATGTCACTTCAGTGCCGGCGTTTCCACTTTATCACTCTCTATAATCATTCCTTGGTAAAACCAGGTTTGCTGGTTTTTATAAATGCGGATTAAACGTTATGCTCCGCCACGGCTCATCGCCGTGTCAAAATCAGAGGATATAAGGGCCTATTCCATCAAGGGGCGCTGAATTTTATTTCACTTGCATTTTCTGCCCTACAGCACGTAAACAGGCGATTTATGTTCTACTTGTGGCTAATTCTTTTATCAAGACTTCTACTTGTAACTCGCTTCGCTTGATGCTTAAAGCTAAAGCTTTTACGGGGTGCCTCCACCGGCAAAGCCGGTGGTTTCCGTATCCAATGACAAAACGTGGGCGTCGAGGTCTGACTTCCTCAACGCCCATATTTTCTGCATTTGTGTCAGCTTTCCACTTCATGCCTTTATTTGTCAGTTTTCTTCAAATACCGCACTTTCCTTACCGCTTCCCAATGCATCGCCTCTGCGTTGATTGGCGGTAAAGGGTCACCCCAAGAAATAGGTGCGTCAGCCATCTTTACCTCGACCGGCAGTCCGCCGAAGGGACGCACGGCGTTCGGAGTTGAGATGCTTACAGACGTATTTGGGCCGCCTTCAAAATGCAGATGTAATTTTTGCCCATACACGGCTGACTCCCAAGGAATCCTGATTGTTCCCTGCCCACGGCCTTCTTGTACTACGATACCGTCACCTACGATAATCTGAGGAAAATGAAGTTCGTAAAGCTTTTTGCAAAAGGGCGCCTTGTCCAGCTTCTGCGCAATGCGCCACAGTCGATCCATATTACGGTTGTACTCAATGCGCTTTTTCGCACCATCCTTACCGGAGATCCTGTGGCCGAAAATGTATTCTTTCTCCTCCAGCGACAGGTCTGTACACGCCTGGATTACGGTTGCAAAATTCCGGCGCAATATCCGCATGGGCGGGTGGGAGTCTGATGGTGTCAAATTGTCGAACTCATCAAGCAAGGAAAACCCTAACTGCTCGCTGGAAACGCCAAATTCCTTCAACAATTTGAAAGCAAAATTTGAATAATCCGGCCCGCGACACGGGTCCTTAAACTCATTTTCGAAGCAGACAATAGGCAATTCCCCAATATCTGTGTTCTCACCCATATTTTGCTGCACAAATTTTTTCCGCTTCTGCAGAGCACCCTCGATTTCAATGTGAACGGGAATGCACCGCAGTGCATTTTTCGTCTTTAGCTGCCTACTATATTCCAATTTATCATTCAAAATTTCGTCAACTTTCAGGTAATGCCGGTCTGGATGATCGGGAAACGATCGGAAATCGTTCCACCGCAGTCCACGGCACTCCGCGGGACGTATGCCAGTGTACAATGAGATCAAAATGCCGCAGAAGCGACCATCCTCCAGCACATGTTCCGCCGCATATAGCGCCAGACGTCCCTGCTGCCCAATTGTCAAGGCCCGCGGGCAACTATCGTTCAATTCTTTCAGCTCCGCGTTTGCCATTGCCGGGGCTAAGATCCTCTGTATCATCAAAGTCGTAAGATTATTTGACTTGTCTCCCGCACGATTTTTTGAGAGGATGTTGTAAGCATGTCCGCATGTGGCGGCATAGGAAAAGATGTCCCGCAACGCTGAGATGATCGTCTTAACGGTCGCTTCTTGGTATTTGCATTCCTTAGCGACTTTAGAGACAGCGAGCAGAATATTTGCCGGAGTAATTTCGGAGATTGACATATCCAGATAGCCTGCAACCTTTTTGATATAATCATCATATTGGCGCAATGTCGTACAGGTTTCAAAACTGTATTGGTCTCCCTCCTGGATCGCCCAGTGGCGATCTTTTGCGATAGAAATGCAGTGTTTTTTCCAATAGCTGTCAAGGCTCAAATCGCCATCAGTCTTAGATTTCATGTTAAGTCTCCTTTGATTTTAGTTTTGCCGTGAAGAATATATTGTCATTTGATTTGATGCAAAGTAGTAAATCGCTTCCAGCTTCAAAGTTGTGCCCTGAAATGCCGTCTATGTCGATTATGACATCACCACTGAAGCGACAGTTCGGGGTGGAGGTCATCACAACATCTTCGTCTTTGCGGCTAATCTTGAACTCGGATACATCGCAGGGTGTTTCTGTCAAAGATATGGCGTATTTATCCAGCACCGCGGCCAGTTTCGCCAGCTCCCGAGGATCGTCATAGGCACAGTAGTTCCGCGCGAATACACTCTCGGGTGCGCTGCCATATAAATAGCGAATCTCGTCTGCGTCACATCCGCAAGATTCCAGTGCCGATCTGAAAGTGGCTCTTAAAGTTCGTTCTGGATTTTTCGTTAAACTTTTTAGCTCCGGCTGTTTTGAAAAACCGAAGCTCTTGAAAAATCCTTTTAACCACCGATCAAACTCATCCGGGCGTATCCGCCGCGCCGCGTTTTTGAAGCTGCGCATGAACGGCGCATTCTCTTGTATATTTGGCGCATTGTCTCTTACCCTGTGGTAAAATTTTGCCACTGCCGGTGGCAGCGGAATAGTCCGTCGCCGCGGCCCATTTAGTTCTTCAATGCGATAGACATCGCCTACAAGCTTTGTCTCCGCCATAATTTCTACAACAATGATTCCTGCGTAGGTTTTTGAGAAAGAGAATGACCCCCAGGTCAATGCGCAGAGTTCACTGATTGTGATTCCTGTGGTCATCAATAGAATTAACCCAAAATACAGGTAGCCACGGTTGTCCTCAAGCATTCCGACACAGCTCGCAGCAATCCTCTCTACCTGAGCGTGCGTCAAAATGTTTTTCTCGAAATGCCGGCTCGCGTCCCGCAGGCCAACGACTGTGCGGCGGTTTCCCATGGTAAAAGTGTCTATGAAGTGCTCTGAGATCAAATATTGAGCCTCCTCGTATGCGACCAGCGCCCTCATGGCGCAGATCTGACCATTAATCTGATAGTCAGAATAGCCTCCCTCGCGCAAGTGTAAAGCAAATTTTTCTTGCGTTATTTCGCAAAAAGGTATCCGCCCAAATTTGCTTACAAGCAGTTCAAACCAACACATATATTCTTTTTTCGTAGACGTTGCCCACTTTATATTTTGGGCGACCCGATCAAAGTCCGCCGCGATCAAAGCGGCCAGTGGCAGACTCTGAGCAAACTTTTCCCGTAACGAACATCCCGCTTTTGTATCGGGATCAAAGGCGCGCTGGAGGCACTCGGGAATCAGTTCAAGTACGCGCTTCTCCACGGAAGCCTCGTCCGTGAAGCGCACGATACGCGGGGGATGCTCATAGACAATCGCACCGTTACCATCGATGCGTTCCTTATCGCGAGAGCGCAGAGACAGGATAATTGCGGCAGTGTTCTTGCGCATTTCAACGCGGAAAGTGACGGGCAGGCCAAAAAAATCCATCGTGCGGAGAGACATATTCTAAATCCTCATGCGGCGCAGATGCAGGAGGGGAGGTATTGGGGATTGTTATACGTCATGTCTATTCCAGTCTGAAGTCGTGTTTCCATAGTCTCAAATCCGGTATTTGGGGATTTGAAGCAACAGAAAATGCAGCAAAATTTGGAATGCTTTATACTTTTTCTCTCCGTGAATGTGGGATCATTTAGATTTCCACATATATTATCAAGAATCTTTCAGCGGCCGTCCTCCCCTCCTTTCTTCCCCGCACCCGCGGTCAGAAAATATGGTAAAAGCCTATTTTTCAGTAAAAAAAGACAAAGTCACCCTAAGGTAACCTTGTCTCAAAAACATGTGGTGTCTTCAAAACGGAAAGAGGATAACCCTCTTTTCCTAATAAAAATACTTCGTAATTATACTTCTACGATACCATATTTTCTGATCATGTCAACCCCTTTCACGGGGTAAATCTTCGACCTCTTCAAAATGCTTTTCGGATGCGTTTTTATGGGGCAAAAAATAAAGTGTGCAATCCTTGCACACTTTATTTTTATAGTTGGCATTATACGCTTTTCCGAGTGCTTACCACCCTTCTTCCCACTCATCCCAGGCTTCATCGAGGTCGTCGTAGCCGCCGTCCTCGTAGAGGTCCTCCGGGTCACCATAGTCCTCGCGAAGGCTGTGGCCGCTGCCAGGGCCGGTGTCGGTGCTGCCGCCGTAGTTAAAGGTCTGAGGCGGTTTCGGTTTCTGCTGTTGCTGCTGGGCAAGGATGGCGGCGCGTTCTGCGTCGATCTGCTCCTGCTCTGCAATTTTCCCCGGCAGCGCATCCCGGAGCGCGGCGATCTCCTCCGCAAATTCACCGTTGTAGTCTGGGGGTATTGCTTGCAGCGACTCCAACGCCCAACGGTATAGGATCACATTGAACGACTGAGAGTCGATCAGCGCATGCGTATACGCCAGTATTGTTGCAGCATCCTTGTAATTCCCCAACTCCCGTAGACAGTCGCGAGCCGCGTATGCGTCCCCTTTGTGCAGCAGGGAAATGGCCTTCTCATAGAGGGTTTCTTGCAGCCGTGCAGTCAACTCCGCTTGCAGGGCTGTACCCTGTTCGCTATATGAACCGAGATCCCACGCATATTCCAGCAGGTCGAGCCCGTCACGAAGCGATTCCTCCGTATTGGCGTTCAGCAGCACACCCGCCTTGGCCACGGTCAGCAACGCGGGTTGCTCGGCGATGTTTTTGGGCACGTCCTCCGCCAGCTCTGCCGCTTTTTTGTAGTTGCCTCCCGCAAATAGCTCTGCCGCAGTCTGATACTGCTGTTCCCATGCTGCGCGTTGGTTATGACTGTTCAGCAAAGCGTAGCCAGCGATTATCACCAACGCCACAGCGACGAGGATGGGGACGAGACTCCGTTTGGGAGGCGGAGCAGTCTCCTGCGGTGTTTCTGCCGCAGGAGCAGTGCCTGCGTCTGAAGACGGTTTCGCTTCCTCCGTGATGGGCGGTGCTTCCGGCTTTGCGGTTTCATCTTCAACCTGCTGCGGCTTTGGCGCGGCGGGTTCTTTTTTTACGGGCTCTTGCGGCTTGGGGAGTATCTCCAGCACGCGCTTGGTTTTCTCCGGCGGCCACGGGGCGGTGTCGTGGGTGTAGTCGCCCACGGAACGGACAACGCCCTCCTTCGGCTCATTCCTTTTGCCGTAGGGAACGCGCACACGGTCACCCCTCTTTACCGGCAAGCCGGCGGTCAAATAGGCGTGCGGCCGATTGTTTCCCACCTGTACAGAGCAGTACCGATATGTTGGCACATGGCCCGCTGTGTTGTAGAGATCTTTCATCAGGGCCGTGAACGCATCGGGTTCTTCACGCCACTTCTCTCGCGGCAGCGGATTTAATTGCAGCATGGCGTACAGATGCTCCGCCAGCGCAGTTTTTCCCTGCTCGATGGCTGTTTGGATGAGGTACAGGTGCAGCGTGCACACATAGTGGCTGCGAAAGACCATCTCCGCGAGGGTCTCATCTCGCTGTACGGCGTCCAGCAGCGGCGTGAGGGCGTCCTCATCACACTCCTCACTCTTCCAAAAGAAATCGATCAAGCAAAAGAAGTCCTCGGAAAGGCCGTCGTCCTGCAACGGCGCTTGCTTTTGCGGCAAGGAGCGCCACATGGCGATGGCCCTCTGCGGATCGGTGTTGTAGATCCCCTCCAGCAGATCCTCACCGAACATATTGAAAAGATCCGCACGCGCGTACTCGCTCTTCAGTTCCGGGAACTGCGCCACGATCCGCGCCACGGCAGAGTCTGCGTAGTCCATGGGATCGACTTTTTCGCCGCGAAGCCGCTTCCAATGTTTGGTGAAATACCCTAAAAAACGATTATTGCGGGTATCCGCGTTTTCCCCGATGCATCCTGCGAAGAACGCCGCTAAGGGGAGAATGCTGCATAAAGCATCCTCTATGGTACTCTCTGCGAGATTCTTACCGCCGAAGGCACGGCCCATATAAAGGTGCCCATCCTGCATGGAGGGTTCTTCCTTGTCGTAGGGCGGCAGCTGTTCGATCATCATCTCCCAAAACTTACCGCAGACCTTATCTGTCAGCTGACCCTCCGCCTGAAACAGCGGCTTCCTGGAGCGTACGGACCGCTCCAGGACCCGTCTATTGCTGATATCGCTGAAATCCGCCAAATCGTTGGCCAGCGTCCGGTAGGGGTAGAAAATGCGTCCGATGACGGAGTCGTCCACCTCATCATTCCACGTTTTGTTCCACAGGCCGCTTTCAATCAGCCCGGCGGAAACTTGACAGAGTACTACCCTCCATGCGAAGGATTTCGACTCTGGATATGTGGGCAGCAGCCTTGTGACCGCCTCCACGAATGTCAGGGCGGCGTTACGCGTGGTCGCGGCGGAACTTTGCCACCATGCCTCCTGCCTTTCGCATGCGGCTTCGCGCTGCTCAAGAATGTAGCGCGGGATAGGCCCGCTGTCGCCGCACCAGCCGCATTCCCATATATCCTTGTGCAGGATCACATTCGGTGCGCCGCAGGTCGGACAGTTCATGGAGACACCTCCCTTGCTTTCTTAAGACACAATGTTCATCAATTCGGCAAAGCTATCAACGACAGAGTATGTTACGCTCTCGCTGCTGATTGCGGCAAAGTGCGCTTTTGCACAGGCGATTTTTGCGTTTTCCACGCCGCGCAGTTCGGCAGCATCACTGTTGCCCTTCGTTTCGGCGATGAAGTAGATATGCTTGACACTGCCTTCATTGAAAGCGATCGCCCAGTCTGGATTATACTTGCCGACTGGCGTGGAGATGAAAAATCCGCCGGGCAGCTTCACATATACTGCAACCTTCGCATTGACGTCCAATTCACCGGCAAACCGCTTTTCATTCTCAGAGTCATAGATAATGTGGCTGTACAGGCTGCGATTGGCCTCCATTGCGTTTAAGCCAAGTTTACCACGAAGATTGGCGCTGGTAAAGATGTCTGTGTCGTAAGCCGCATCCAGCTTGTTATAGGTAATATGTTCAATGATCTGTGTCGCCATCTGGTCATTGATGATTTTCGCTGTTTTCAGTATGAACTCCTCCGGATTCAGGCGGAACATGGCAAACTTCTGCGGAGCCATGCGCTGCAGGATCGCTGCAATTGTTGCGCGGGTCAGCTTTGTCTCCTCCACAAGCTTTCCGATAAGGTCATAGCGAACACTGCCCAACGGGGCGGTTTTTGGGGCCTCCTGGTCGGAGAGCGTCCTGTGGAAACCGTGGCCCTGCTCCAGTTGCTCCTTGGAGTCCAAACGCGCTGCTTGCTCGCCGTACTCCAATTTGACCGTCACTGTGGTTACGTTCAGCTTTTCATCCAGCATCTTCACGGCGCTCTCGATGAGCTTTTCCTTATCAAACCGTACAGTATAGAAGGACTTGTGATTGATACGATTCCAAAGCTCCACAAATTCCTTCTTGTGCAGCTTTTCCGGGTCAACACGCGCTTCCACATTGTTGCCGTGGGCATCCTCCGGACGCATGGAGTGACTGTCGTAGATAGAAGACAGCACCTGCACCACTGCGGCGGTGCAATCCTTGACTTCCTCCGCTACCTGCACTGTACCGCTGGCCTTATCGGCATAATATTTATCCGTCAGTTCGCCGCGCTTGACATAGCCGTTGCTGACAAGGTCTTCGTAGATGGCCGTAGCCAGCTCCGGCGCGACCTTGACTTCGCTGCCGTTGGCATCGGTAAGGACTTTACCAAGGAACAACTGCGTATCGACCTTCTTAGGCCGGTCAGCCAAGGATTCCGCCAAGCCGGATTGCAGCGCCTCCGCAAACTTGCCGAACTCCATGTCGGTGATCAGCGTCAGTTTATTCAGTTCCTGCACCTCGCTGCCCAGCACGCTCTCATCCATGCGCTCGCCCTGCTGGTCAACGCACAGCCGCAGGCCGCGTCCGATCTCCTGCCGACTGCGGATGTCAGAGTCACTCTGCTTTTTCAACGTACATATCTGGAAGACATTGGGATTGTCCCAGCCCTCCCGCAGCGCGGAGTGGGAGAAAATGAATCGCACCGGCTCGTCGAGACTCAACAGCCTCTCTTTGTCCTTCATAATGAGGTCGTAGGCGTCCGCGTCATCGGAAGTCTGCGTCTTACGGTCAACTTTACTCTCCACAAAGCGGGCTTTCTTACCCTTCTTTTTGTCGATGGAGAAATAGCCTTGGTGGGTCGTTCTGGCACTGAGCTTGTCCAGATAGCGGAGATAGGACTCGTCGCCGATCTTCCGCTGTAGCTCGCTTACAACGCTGTCGTACTCTTCTTCAAACATCTGAGCGTACTCGCCGTTGCGGCCTGCATCATCGTCGCCGTCATAGCTGCGGTATTTGGACACCTCATCAATGAAAAACAGGCTCAATACCTTGATGCCCTTACGGTACAGTTCCTGCTCCCGCTGGATATGCGTGCGGATGGTCTCGCGGATCTGGATGCGCCGCTGGAGCACCACCATCTGTTCGCTGCCGCTGATCTGCCCTGCGTACAGCTTCAGACCATTGAGGAACGTAACAGAGTTGTCCCGCCCGTCAATGCCGTCCGGAAGGATCTTGAACCGGTCAGCGTACTCGTCCAGCCCGTCGGACAGATCGTACAGATCATCGCCGCCGCTGACTTTCCGTACCACGGTGCGTGTGCCGATCTTGCCCTTTACCTCGAAGCCCAGCCGTGCGGTGGGGGATTTGTCCTTATAGAGGTCAATGCCCTCCAGATACACATAGCTGGTGGTGGCGGTGCTGCCCTGCAGCGTTACACCCAGCGCGGCGATCTTCTTCACCAGATGCTGGTTGTAGGCATCCATGGCATCCAGACGATACACCATATCGTACTTCTCCTTATGGGTGGCGGAATAGCGCAGCGTGAACAGCGGGCAAAACTTTTTCAGGCTCTCCTTGGTCTGCTTGCCCTCCACGCTCTGGGGTTCGTCGATGATAAGAATGGGGTTGGTCTTTGCAATAATGTCGATGGGCTTGCGGCTGCGGAAGGTATCCAGCTTTTTGTCAATAATGCGCTGGTTCTTGCTGGAGTTGAACGCCTGCATATTGATGATCATGACGTTGATGGCGCTGTCAGACGCAAAGGTATCTACTGCCGGAAGATTATCTGAACTGTAAATAAAAAATCGAATTTTCCTGCCGTATTCTTCGGCAAAGTGCTCCTGCGTAGTCTGCAGAGACTTATAGACGCCCTCGCGGATGGCTACCGACGGCACAACGATGATGTACTTGCTCCAGCCGTAGCGCTTGTTCAGCTCGTACATGGTCTTGACGTATGTATAGGTCTTACCGGTGCCGGTCTCCATCTCAATGGACAGGTTCACGCCGGGGCCGGTCAGCTCGTCAGAGGGCCGCAGGCCGTTCCGCCGCTGGACAGCGCGGAGATTATCCAGTATCCGGCGGTTGGTCACTTCAGGAATGAACGGCTGGTTGCGGAAGCCCACTTCGCTGTCTTCCATGGAGAGTTGCTGCCCCGCCGTATCGCCCAGATCGCGGCGATAGGTCACCGTGCGGTAGGGCTGGCCGTTGAACACGTCGCAGACCGCCGCGGCGGCCTCTGCCTGAAAGGGCTGGTGTTTGAATTGAAGCTTCATCAGATCACCTTCACATTCGTATCCGGCGAGAGGTTTTTGAAGATCTCGGTAACGTTGATCTTGCTGTCGTCGTTGGCAAAGGAGCTGTCGCGGAACACGGCGCGGAGGGGATGCAGGTCGGCCATGCGGCGGATCACCGTGTCGGGGACGTTTTCATCGAAGCAGGCCACCAGCGCGCCATCGTCCACGTTGTGAATGGTGCAGCCATCCAGCGTTTCCGCGCTGTGGGGCAGGTTGATCTCCACGTCCCAGTCCAGCAGGCAGGCGTACAGCAGGTCAAGGTCGCTGCGGTCAGACTTGATGTTGGACACCATGCCGCCCAGCATGGTCTGAGTCAGCTCCTCCGGGTGGTAATAGACGTCCTCCATGTTGCTCTCGTCCACGCGGAACACACGGAAGCCGGTGTCCAACTGGGCATCGGGGTGCTCGGCTTTGATCTTGTCACCGGCGCGGCGGATGCGCTCCTTGCCGATTTCGCAGATGGTCTTGTAGCCCACTTTATAGGCTTCACTTGCTTCATCGCACTTTTCGGGAAGTTGCACCATGATAAACTTGCGGTGTCCGCCGTCCTCGGCGTTGAGCTGCATGACGGCGTGAGCGGTTGTGGCAGAGCCGGAGAAAAAGTCAAAAATTATGGAATCGTCATCTGCTATTCCGGTAACCCTTTTAATGAAAGCAAGTTGTTTAGGATTATCAAAGGGAGTGTTGAACTCCTGCATCATTGAACTATCTGGACGCTGGTCATCAGACATAATTGACTTGGGCCTTTGATTTAGGTTTTCATCAAGATAGCGTTTTATTCTTGGCAAGCTACCATCTGTATGAAAGTGAATGCGCCCTTCTTTTGAAAGTTGTTCAAGCTTTTCTGGGTTAAAGCGAAAACCGCCGGGCGGTACGGGGTCATAGGATTGGGTGATTGGATTCCAAAGCGGTTGTTTGTTTCCGTTTGGGACTCCGCCGAGGTCTCCTTTGCTATATAATCCTCGCTCGTCAAAATACCAATAGTTTGTGAAGTCAACGAATCGAGGATATTTTGTTAGCGTTTTTAACTCTTCTGTTATTTCATCCAGTGTCAAGCCTTCTTTTTGAAGCTGTTTTACTTTGGCGATGTATTCATTAATGTTATTCTTGGGTACACTCCACTTACTTTCGGCGTGCTTAGTTTTGAGCGTTTCGATATTCTTTGCGTAAATTAGGCAGTATTCATGGCTAACCGACACAAACAAACTCTGGTTTTTTGAACTGTTTGTGTTTCTCACTATGGTAGCTATAAAATTGCTTTCCCCAAAAGATTCGTTAAGTATTCTTTTCAAATTTTCCTGCTCGCCATCATCGATGCTAACAAAGATAACCCCATCCTCTGACAGCAGGTTTCTTGCCAGCATCAGTCGTGAATAAATCATGCTGCACCAGTCGGAATGGAACCGTCCGTTGGTGTCGGTATTCTTGAACAGGCGGTTTTCGTCCTCGTCATACATTCCCATCTGCTCGTTTTCTTCTTCCTGCGAGCGCATGAAATCGTCGGCGTAGATGAAATCGTTGCCGGTGTTGTACGGCGGGTCGATATAGATCATCTTGACCTTGCCGAGATAGCTCTCCTGCAAGAGCTTGAGGACTTCCAAATTATCGCCCTCGATGTAGAGGTTTTCGGTGGTATCCCAGTCACGGCTGTCCTCCTTCACAGGGCGCAGGGTCTTGGTGATGGGCCGTGCCGCCTCTGCCATGGCCGCTTTTTTGCCCACCCATGTGAATTCATAGCACTCGTTGCCGTCCACCACCTCCCGGCTCAGAAGCTGCTTCAGCACCTCAAAATTGACGCCGCGCCTGATCTCACCGTCCTCGCCCCGCATCTCGGTAATGGCCGAGGGAAACAGCACCGCGATCTTATCAATATTCCCCGATACCATGTCAGGGGTTTCAAATTTAAGCTTGTCCATTTATTGACACTCCTCGCTATCTTTTTTTCTGGGGATCTTTTGTTGTGGCAATCTTAAACGGGGGCTCACCAAATGAGAGCAATTCCTCTCGCGTACAATTACAGTACTCTTGCGCAATGGAATCTCCTTTTTTATCAATAGAAGACATAATGTATTTGCGGATTTCTTGGAGAAGGCTTTCTAATTGTTTGCCTTCTTGAAGATAATTGACCTGCACAGAATTCCACACAACGGATGGCGATCCACCAAAAACATTCTCACTTCCTGCGGGTGATACCAGCAAAAATGCAATTGCTTCTGTCATGCTGTTTTCATCATGTAAAAAGTGTTTGTTCCGCCATGCATCATACCTGTCAAATATCGGTTTAGACTGCGGCGAATATTTCTTGAATCCTTGCTTATCAAGACCTATTCGTGATTCCGACGTAACAAAGCATTTAGCAGACAATGCTAGGGCTGAAATAAACAGACCCTCGTTGATGCGGAGATGATTATTGGGAGAAATGCATTGAAGATAATCGATACCTGCCTCAATATCTCGTAGATTTAAAAAGAGAGAAATATACTGTTTCCTTTTCGGATTACTATGTGGAATGTTTACCGGTATACTGCCGGGAGCAAAATTGCCTTGAACGACAAGCCCTTTTTGCGGATCATCTGCTAGTACTTTATATTCAATCATGTTGTTCGCGCTCCTTTCAAAAGTCCTAATCAATGTAAGGGTTGTTCTCCAATCTCTTAATCTCCCTCCGCAGTTCCATCTGCTTTGCCAGATTCTTCTCTTTCTTCATCCTGGCCCGCAGCTGCTGAAGCTGCCGCTGGAGTTTTTCCTGTTCCTGCATCTGCTCCACCGCATCTTTCAGGTTCTCCGCCGCCGTGGCACGGAGCGCGTCACCGGCCACGGCGCGGACAATGCCCTCATACAGGCCGTCCATATCCAGCGCCTGCAGCGGCAGGTGCAGCTCGTCCATGCGCTGCCACGGGGTAGCGTAGCTCTGCCGCAGGCGGAAGGCGTTGCCGCCGGTCTGCGTCGCCTCCTTGTAGCTGACCGACAGCCGCGCCGTGCCATCCGATCGCTCCAGCAGAAACAGGATGTGATAGGGGATCTGCTTGTCCATCAGCTCTAGCGCCCGCTTGTCCAGCTCCTGCCCCGTCAGCTTGATGTGAAATACCTCGATCTCGCTGACGGTCTGCCCCTCGGCGATGTTCATGGTCTGGGGCGAAAGCTTGTTGCTCCATGTGATGAGCCGTATCTGCTCCACGAACAGACGTTTTACCTCTGACGACACGTCCAGATGCTCGTAGAATTTCTGCTTGGGGACACGGCGGCCAAATTCTGTGGTTTTGGGCAGTTCCAGCATCAGCGTTCCTCCTCTCGTACCACAAGGAAGCAGACCAACTGGAAGTCATCCAGCCCCGACACCTGACTGAGCAGCGCACTGGTACCGCCGGATTTGAACAGGCTGTCCAGATCACTGTCCTCCTTGGCGTCCACGATAGACAGCACCGCATCCTCCAACAGGCTGGAGTAGACCTCCATACTGCGGCCATCGTCTGTTTCGGCGTTGAAGGCCTGATACAGGCCCTCGATGGGTTTGTCCTTGCCGCGGCAGAGCTGGCGCATGGCGTCCAGCGTGTCCTTGGGGGACAGGTGGTCGTGAATGGTCACACCATCCTCGCTGAGATAGACCAGATAGTAGGGATGCAGGCGGTTGCGGCTGTCGATGTTCACCTCGTTGTGAACGTTTTTCAGCACGAATACCACGCCTGCCGGTGCGTCGGGCGTAGCCTTGGCCACGGCGCTGATCCCGCCGGGACTGGTCTCCAGCTCCGGGTGGTGCTTGGCGTATTCCATCAGCTCCATGCGGAATTCGTTCAGGCCAAGGTCGGTGATGGATACACCCGTACCCATTTCCTCCAGATCTACGACCTCTGTTTGCAGGCGCTGCAGCTGGCGGCGGCGATATTCCAAATCGCCTTGTTCCTCCGGAGAGAGCAGGTTGTCATCGCCGGTGGAGGTCATGACCAGCGCTTTCATGCGGGTCTCGACCCGCGCTTTCAGATTGATGTAGTCATCCAGTGCCATATCGGGCCAGAAATTGATGAGCTGGATGCGGTCATTGCGGCTGCCGATACGGTCGATGCGCCCGAAGCGCTGCACCAACCGCACGGGATTCCAATGGATGTCGTAGTTCACAAGACAGTCGCAGTCCTGTAGGTTTTGGCCTTCGGAGATACAGTCGGTGGCGATGAGCAGGTCGATGTCGGGGCCGTCCGGCATCAGTGCGGCCTTGTCCTTGGACAGGGGTGAAAAGCAGGTCAGCACATTGTTCAGGTCTGCCTTGAACTTGGGGACGGTCGTTTTGCCATCCACCGAGCCGGTAATCAGCGCTGTATTCAGGCCAAAATGTTCCAGCGCGAATTTGCTGACGTGGTCGAACAGGTAGGAAGCCGTGTCGGAGAAAGCGGTGAAAATAATGACCTTCTTGTTGTTGCCGTTCAGCGGATTTTCGATTTTCTGCGTCAGTGTTTCCAGCAGTATCTGCAATTTGGCCTCGTGGTCAGGCGTGATGTCCGCCACGGCATCCAGCAGGGCTTGCAGAATGGCAAGGTCTTCCTCCAGATCACGCTTCCATGTGAGATAGTCCATGTCCGCCAATGCGAGCTTTACCTTCTTGCCCACGGTGAACAGGTCGGCTTCCTGATCATCCGCGTCAAAGTCAGCGGCGGTCAGGTCGTGCAGTTCCACGATGCGGTTGGGGTCGTAATTGGCGATGGTGTCCAGTGTGGAGCGCAGCAGGTCTTGTATGCGCTGTAGCGTGAGGCGGAACGAGTGGACAGAGCTCTCCAGCCGTTTCAATAGGTTGATGCTCATCAGGCGGCGGATACCCTGTTCACGGCCAACCTGCGTCAGGCGGTTCTTGCCTTCGTGGTTCAGGTCGGCGTATTTCTCGGCGCGGCTGGGAAGTATGTAGTTGGAGGGCGTATAGATACTCAGCGTCATGCTGATAAGCTTGTCGTATATCTTGCCGTAGGTGATGGCATCTGGCAGGTCGGTCAGCGGCGGGCGTTTGGAGATGGGCGGCAGACGTTCCGGGAACTTGCCGATCTCGCCGACATTGTAGTATTTCTCAATGTGTCTGCGGGAACGGGCGATTGTAACACTGTCCAGTATCTCAAAAAAGTCGAAGTCCAGCATCCGCAGCAATTTGTCGGTGGTACGCAGCTCGATGTCCCATTCGCTCCATGTGTTGAATGCTTTCTGGGCGGTACGGAAGATCTCTTCTACCGTCCGGTGGGAGGATATTTTGTCGATCCAGGCGTTGCTATTGCCCTCATAAGCCAGAGCCAACTGATTCCGCAAGTCATAGAAACGATTATTGACCGGCGTGGCCGACAGCATCAGCACACGGGTACGGGCGCCGGGGCGGATGACCTTGTTCATCAGGTTGGTGTAGCGGTTTGCCTTGCCGTCATCATCAATGTCGCCGCCGTTGCGGAAATTATGAGATTCATCGATGACCACCAGATCGTAGGCACCCCAGTTGATTTTGGAGAGATCCAGTTCGCCGGAGAATCCCCGTGTCCGGGACAAATCGGTGTGGTACAGCACATCATAGCGCAGCCGGTCACCGGCGATGGGGTTGTTGACATAGTTGGCCTTATAGGTCATCCAGTTATCACTGAGCTTCTTGGGACACAGCACCAGCACACGGAGATTGCGGTTTTCATAGTATTTGATGACGGCCAGTGCCGTGAAGGTCTTGCCCAAGCCAACACTGTCCGCAAGAATACAGCCGTTATATTGTTCCAGCTTGCTGATGATGGCTAAGACCGCATCCTTTTGGAAGGTATAAAGCTTGTTCCAGACTTGACTTTCTTTGAAGCCGTTTGCCTCGTTGGGCAAGTCGTCTTCGCTGATATTCTCCAAAAAGTCAGAGAAGATGTTATACAGCGCAAAGAAGTACAGAAACTCCGGGCTATTCTCGCGGTAGGCAGTGGTGATTCGTTCCAGCACTTGATCGGTAACATCCTTCAGTTTGCGTCTGTCGGTCCAAAGCTGGTCAAACAGTGTCAGGTAGGCTGCGCTTTCCGGGGCATCGATCTCGTTGATCATGCTGAACATGTTGCCGCCGCGCTCACAGCCCAAGTCGGCACGTGTAAATCCGTTGACAGGCGCAAAGGCGCAGGGAGCAGCGTTTTCCACTGTCATAAATCCGGGCATCAGCTCAGAAGTCACGTTGGATTTAAATGACGCTTTTCTCCGTACCCACTCCGCGCACTCACGGGAGATGGCTTTTTGTGTGAACTCATTGCGGAGCCGTATTTCAAATTCGCTTCCATACAGCGTTTTTTCACGGTTCAGGCGGGGAATATAGAATTCCCGCTGCGCCTTTTCCGGCTGCTCTGCCAAAAAGGTCGGGGATGTAAAAATAAACCGCAGGGCGTCTATCCCTTCCAGCTGAGTTTTTAACTCTTCAAAGGCATAGACAGAAAAGCACGCCGCCGCGATAGAGAGCTTGCTGCCGGGCTCCAGTTTTTCTTTTAACTCGTCTGAGAGCTTATCCGTAATATTGTTGATGATCTTCATAACCCTACCTGCACTTTGCGTTTTACCTTTAGTCATCAGAATTCATAAAACTATATTTATAGTATATATTCAGAGCCAAAAAATATCAATGGCCTGTTTATTTCTTCCGAAAACTATTCATAGTATAAGCGATGAGCAAAACAAGCAGAAGGAGCAGCCCGCAAACACGGTAAATGGGAATTAAAAGAGTTTAGGGCATCTCAAGGGCGCAAAAACCATAGCGCGGTAAGCCCCGCACCTGAAAAAGGTATGGAACAGGTAGATTAGGCGGAACGCCGAAGCTGTTTGACAGAACGGTAGGAGTGAGAGCCGTGCAGAACGGCGGCCAGCGCGACCGCTAAAGCGGAAATATGAGCCAGTGTGTTGAGGTTTGCCGCGCTGGTTCCGTTACGCACCCACAGCCGTTCCTGACCTGTGGATTTGAAACGGGAATTGTAACGCTCACACTCTGTACGCAAGGCATAGATACGCTTAAAACGCAGGCATTCCCTGTCAATGGAAAGCCTGTAATCGTTTGAAACGGTCTTGTATTTCGTGCAGCCCCGATTCTTCTTGCCGTTGTTCCAATTCTTGTGGCTACAAGGGCGAACACCGGTTTTGGACTGGCGGAACGGGCAGCAGTATTTCTGCCGGGTACGCCCATTGTCGGTGGTCTTGCCATCTTTGTGCATGGCGAGGCCTGCCTCGCAGACCGGATTACCGACAGAAAGCGTTTTCAGAACCTTCGTGCCGCGTGGATTGAGGGGGATAAATGCCTCGCCCTCATAGACCGCTTTCACGGTGTTGTAGATGATTTTCACATCGTAGCCCTTGTCGGCAAGGAAGGCGCATTCCTTCAAAGAAATCGTCTGATCCGCGGCCGCGAGGATCTCAGCGGCGACGGCAGAATCAGCAATGTTGCCCGGTGTGGTCAGCTCGTAAAGCGGCAGCCCGGAGATGCAGTCCACCAGCACATGGCTTTTATAGCCCCAGTAGAACGCATACCGCCGCTCATTGTGCTGGTTGGAGGCCGAATGGACGCCCAGAGCGCAGTCCGGGTCGCTTTTGGGGTGGTTTTCCTTGGAGAACTTGCTTTTCGCAAAGGACTTCGGATTGTTCTGCTTCGTGTTCGCCATGACGGGTGTGGAATCCAGACCAACGAAAGACGCATCCACCACGCCCAGCTCATACAACTTCCGCACCAGATTGGCCATGATCGACTTCAACGCGCCGTTGTTCAACTGCCGCAGGAAACGGTCATAGGTTCAGTAGGACGGCAGCGGCTCCATGATGTTAAAGCCGCAGTAATGGGCGATGATGCGGTTGTTGTCCAGATAATCCATCAGATCTGTGATCTGCGTGAACCCCTCGCATTTCATAACGATAAACGCACAGACCATGGCTTCTTTGGGGAAGCCCCGCCGCCCGGTTGCCGCTCTGGGCAGCGTGAAGTCCAAGCTGCTGAAAAGCTTGTCATAAAACATGGCGGCGCTTTGGGATGTAAATAGCGTCACATCCTGAATGATTTCCTGTCGGTAGATAGCGGCCAGCCCCTTTCCGGTTGGTTTTCTGCAAATTAATTTTACCAGAATGGGGCGCCGCTTTCTATATCATATGAGTGATTTCCGGTTTCAGCCATGACCGGAAAGCATTGCAATTACTACGCTTTTGGAGTTTTGCTCATGGCTGTTCATAGTATAGGAAGAGAGGTGAGGACCATTGTCGATTGCAAAAATTATCGGCGAACGGCTGCGTGCCTACCGTATCCAAAAAGGATGGAGCCAGGAGATACTGGCGGAAAAAGCGGAGCTTCATCATACCTATATCGGTCAGCTAGAGCGCGGTGAGAAGAACGCTACGATTGAAAGCATTTACAAGGTGACAACAGCACTGGACATCCCGCTGTCGGCTTTGTTTGAAAATATATCACCATCATCCGAGGCGCGAGACTATGCCTCTTTGAGTTATGATCGGATACAAAAGCTGCCCCTGCCGGAGCAGGAGATGCTGTATGAGATATTGGAACGCATTATAAGATTTAAACAAGGTACAAACTCTTATTAAAAGTAAAAGCCACCCGAAAAGGGTGGCTTAAAAACAGCCCGATGCGGAGGTTCACTCCGTATCGGGCTGCTTTTCGCGGTCGATGGTTTCATTGATCGCGCGGTAGATGAATGCGTTGGTAGACTCCCCGTTGGCGGCGGCGTGTGCTTGAATGCGAGCCTTATTGCCTTTGGGGACGCGGAAAGTGATGCTTTCCAGCTTCTCCTCACGGTATTTTTTGTTGGCGCGCAGCTGCGCTTCTGTCTGTGCCATGTGAGCTCCTCCCCAAAGATGCTTTTATCATTATAACGAATTATCTTATATGAAGCAAGAACTATTGCGTTGGTGTGACCTCACATATTTCACAAATTATCTTTCTTATTTTTGGCATCTTCGCCTATTGATGTGAGGTCACATATATGCTATACTGTCCTTACAAAAGAAAAACAACGGCAGTTGCAGGGAGTTGGCGCTCCCTACAACCTGCGCAGGTGGTATCAGCACCTACACAACGGACGAATCCGCACCGCTTGGGGTTATTATACCCGTTTGACCCTGATTTTGCAAGCGGAATCCGGTCTATTTGTCATACTCATGACACCGTGTAGTGCCTCGGCCTGCACGGTGTTTCTCTTTTCTTATTTCACCGAAAGGAGGAAAACGCATGAGTCAAGATCGTATTCCGTTTCCCGCGTCCCCGGCATGTTCTACGTCCCCGGCTCATAGGCTGTGGCGAGGGGGAATGAACATGGAAATCAAGAACACCCATCCGCAGTATGAGGATCCGCAGGCGCGGCAGCAGCAGATGAAGGATGCCTACGCCGCCTGCATGGCGAAGCTGCGGGCGCTGCGGACGGCCCAGCGGGAAAAGACCGCATGAAAACAGACGCGGTATACGCCCGCCAGTCCGTGGAGAAAAAGGACAGCCTGTCCATCGCGGGACAGATCGACCTGTGCCACCGCACGGCTGACGGCGGGGAGCTGCGGGTCTACAAGGACGCCGGTTACTCCGGCAAGAACACCGAGCGACCCGCCTTCCAGCAGCTGATGAAGGACATCCGCGCTGACCGCATCGGCACACTGTACGTCTACCGGCTGGACAGGTTCTCCCGCAGCGTGGCGGACTTCGGCCAGCTGTGGGAGGTGTTGCAGGAACACCATGTGGAGTTCGTGTCAGTCAACGAGAACTTCGACACCAAGACGCCCATGGGACGGGCCATGCTGCACATCATCATGGTGTTCGCCCAGCTGGAGCGGGAGACCACCGCCGAGCGCGTGCGGGACAACTACTACCGCCGCGCGGCGCTGGGCGCATGGCCGGGAGGTCCAGCACCCTACGGCTTCGACAATGGCCGCGCACGCGGGCGGGATGGCCGGGAAGTCCCGTCCCTTATCCCCAACGACAAGGCGGCGGTAGTGCAGCGGATCTTTCAGGAGTATGCCGCCGAGGACATGTCACTGGGGCTGCTGGCCCGCAAACTGACCGCCGAGGGCATCCCCGCTCCCAAGCGCGCCACATGGGACAACGTGACGCTGTCCCGCCTGCTGCACAACCCCGCCTATGCGATGGCAGACGAGCAGGTGCGGCTTCACTATCTGGGGCAGGGCGTGGAGGTCACCAGCCCGCCGGAGGCCTTTGACGGCGTACACAGCGTGTTGCTGGTGGGCAAGCGGGAGGCCAATGCGCGGAAGTACACCAAGACCGAGAACCATCGGGCATCCGTGCTGAACAGTGTCGGTGTCGTGCCGTCGCCGCTGTTTCTGGCGGTGCAGGCAAAGCTGGCTCACAACCGTCAAGTGGGCAACAGCGGCAAGGGCAAGCACACATGGCTCTCCGGCCTGCTGAAATGCGCCAAGTGCGGCTACAGCCTGTCCGTTGTGGCGGACAAGTCCTATCGCTATCTGGCGTGCAGCGGGCGGTATAATATGAACCGCTGCGACGCCGCCATCCACATCAAGCTGGCGGAACTGGAAGCGGTGGTACAGACAGAGATCGAAAAGCTGCTGGCTCAATGTCCGCAGGAGCCCGTTGCGCCGAAGCCGGAGGAGGACAGCTATACCCAGCGGCTGCTGGAGCTGGATCGCCGCGCTGAGCGTCTGATGGACGCCTTTGCCGAGAGCGAGGATTTGCCTGCGTCCTATCTGCAAAAGGCACTGGGGAAGATCGAAAAGGAGCGCGAAGCACTCCGGCAGGCCCAGCGGCGGGAATCGGGCCGTATTCCGCTGCCGGAAAAGCTGGTGTTCGGCGAACTGTCCTTCGAGGAGAAAAAAGCCGTGGCCGCCCAGTTTATCCGCCGCATCGAGGTGGCGGAGGACAGCGCGGAGATCATCTGGGCGGTGTAAAACAAATCGCCGCCGTTCGCGCCGATGTAGTCAATCAACTCAATCGATAACGATAACAGGAGGAACTGCACCGATGAAAATCGAAAACAAGACACCTATCGCGGAGGAGATCATCCGCAACAATCCCACCGGCCACGGCTTGTTCGCCGGCATCGGCGACAACTTCAACAGCGTGGCGCAGGTCATCTGCGAGCTGATGGACGACGCGGTCTCCAACCTCCGTGCCAACAAAGACGATCCCGAACTGTCCATGGCGGTAGTGCTGTCGCTGGAAAATCTGGGCAATGCGGTGGAGATCACCGTGACAGACGGCGGCACGGGCATTGCTGACCTCAGCAGTGCATTGACCATCGCATGTCGGGATGGCGCGCAGACGCCGCTGAACGAGCACGGCTTTGGATTGAAGCACGCATTGGCCTCCTGCGACAGCAGTCCTGACCAAAAGTGGAGCATCCGCACCCGCACGAAGGCCGACGCGGCGGCGAACCAGTACCGCGAGGTCAAGGCGCCCTATTCCATGGGTACATCTGAGATGGACAAGCCTATGATGGTGCGTTTCTATTCAGGTACGTGTGATTTGCCCCATCCCACTGGCACATCGATCTCCGTCCGCTGCCCTATGGCGAAGTTCCGGACGGTGAAGCCCGACCGTAAGGCAGCGCCCTCCGACTTCCACAATCTGGTGCGGTATATCATTGAGGAACTGCGGTACGTCTACGCGGGCATTCTGGCGAATACGCCCATCACCATGGAAGTGGTGGAGATTAGCGGCAGCGAGGAAACGCAGCATACGCTGACGCCGCTGCTGCCGGTGTGGGAAGGGGGCAGCGTAAAGGATTACGGTGAGATCCCCCTGCAACCTGGGCGGCGGCCCGCTGACCATCCGCTGTAAGTACGGCAATATCCTGAAGAACCCGTCCAACGCTATCTACTACAAGTGCAACATGGAGTCCAGCGGCGTGGAGCTTCGCATCAACGGACGCGCCATCGAGCACGGGATGTTTGACCGCGTCTGGGGCGAGGCCATTCATCCCAGCCAGAACCGCTTTTTGGTGCAGGTGGATCTTATCTCAGACAACCCCGCCGCGCTGCCCGCCACCAAGAACACGAAAACTTCGTTCTGTGAAGCGGATCCGCGCCTGAAGAACCTGCTCAGTTGGATCGCCTCCTACGTCCCCGCCCCGGCCAAGGATGTGGACTCGATGGAGCTGCGGTACGTCAAGGAGCTGACTGCCAAGCGGGAGAATGACCCTACCGCCCTGCGGGTGAGCCGTGAGGAGCCGGTGTTCCAGAATCGGGCTGAAGGCCAAGGTTGACCTGTTCGTGGGCTACATCGACCGTGTGACCATCTACGAGGCCAAGGCTGGCAAGACCAAGGCACTGGACTTGTATCAGCTCCGCATGTATGTGGACGGCTGTGCCCTGGACAATAAGCCTGTGGATGAAGCCGTGCTGATCGCCAAGCGCCATTCGGCTGAGGTGAAGGAACTGCGGGACATCCTGAACACCCTGACCGCGCCTGACGGACGTCCCTACAACTTCCGGCTGGCTACATGGGACGATGAGGGCATCGTGATCCGCCAGAGTGCGTAAGATCAGAAGGGGAAAAGTGCGCAATGATTGCACACTTTTCCTCTGGCAGAGAGGAGTGAGAATATGGCCGGAGAAAGCACCGTCATCCGCTGGACTTGCGCCGCAAAATCAGGTACAATGGGAGCAGAAATTCACAAAAGAGAAAGGACGACCGACCATGACATATACTTCCGCGCAGGCCAACAAGCTGCTGAAAAAGCTCAACGACGAGCACGCCGCCCTGCTGGACAAGGAAAACCGCAGCAAGGACTTCCGCGCCGCCATGGGCGAGGACGTGGAGTCCGTGCGCCCCGCCTACGATTACACTGATACCCAGAAGAAATTGGCAGAGCTGGAACAGCGCATCCGCAAGGTGAAGCACGCCATCAATATGTTCAACGCCACTCATGTTATCCCTGACTTCAACATGACCATCGACGAGATGTTGGTGTACATCCCCCAGCTGACCCAGCGCAAAAACAAGCTGGCCGATATGAAAGCCCGCCTGCCTAAGCAGCGGGTGGAGGAGCAGTACGGGCGGCAATCTAATATCATTGACTACTCTTATGCCAACTACGATTTGACGGCAGTAGAGGCCGACTACGAAAAGGTCAGCGACGAGTTGTCCCGCGCCCAGCTGGCACTGGACGCCGTGAACCAGCGGGACACATTTGAACTGGCGGAGTAAAAAACGTTCCGTCGCGCTGTCCTCGCCGTTTTAAAATTACAAGTGGTGACCTCCGACCGTGTTCAATGTTGCTGCGGAGGCGGGTTATTCTATTTGTTATTGGGTTATGTGACCCGTGTTCAATGTTTCGGGTCGTTGATGTAACTGGCTGCGGAAGCCGCGAGAAAACTTTTCCCCCGGAGGTCGAAGTACGGTTATAGACCTCCGGTTTTTCATCAGAAAAAGTGTGCAATGATTGCACGCTTTCCCAAAGGAAGGTGAAGTATGAACGTAAAAGAACTGATTCTGAGCCAGCCTGCGGCGGACATCGCCGCCGCGCTGATCGACCGCCTGGACGTTGAACCTGCCAAACGTGACAAGGGCATCCACCGCATCACGGCGCTCCTCGATAGTCTGCGCGGCATGGAGCCTGAGACCACCGATTATATGCTCCTAGGAGTCTATCACATGTACGATGACAGGGAGTTTCTAGATGCCAATCTGTACAGCAAGAGCGAACTCCCCGCCGAACTTGCGCCGCTGCCGGACATTCTTGCGGTGAAAGGCATCGACGAGTTGACCGTGGATGAGACCGAGCAGGCCGCCCGCGCCATTCAACTACCTCAGGGCTACGCGTTTGAACTGTCGCCTTGGTGTGAGGTGTTGGGTTACGAGGTCAACATCGCCAACGCACAGGAGGTAGGTGCCACGGCCTTTTGCGCGGCGGTGCTGTATGAGATGACCTTCTTCGGCTTTGACGAAAAGGCGGTGGACGCAGAACGGCAGAAACTCTATGATTCCCTCCACGAAGCGGAGGAACTGGACAAACTCCCGCCGGAGGAACGGGCGAAACACTTCTTCTCTGCGGAGGAGGTCTTTGCCGAACTGGGTATCCCCAAGTCTTCCGAGGAAGAACGGCAGGAAACGCATCGGCAGATGTGCAGGGAGATGCTGATCAACAGCCTGAGAACGTATCAGATGATAGAAAAGTACATGAAAAAGCAGTAAATTGGGAAGGCCATCGGCTATTGCCGATGGCCTTCCCTGTCCGTTAAACGTGGTTCGTGTCGTATTGTGTAATGCTTCCAAAAATATTCGTGTAAATTTGCGCTATCAAATTTTATGATTTCAGGCATCCATATGTCAAGCGCACGACAAAAACTAAAGAAGGATTCCAACTTACTTAAAAGTAAAAAGCCGAATTCTTATGAAATTATTCTTGCCGTTCGGAATGGAAAAACATTTCTAAAACCCCTTCGCTACTTAAGAGCCCTTCATACATACAGGTCTCCCAATAATTGCCTTTGTAAGTGCTCGCAAGCGCTCGATATCTAACCCGCATGATTTCTTGAATCTGATCAAAGGTCATACCACCATTTTTCGCAATTTCTATTTCGCCTAGAACCACTGGTAAGCGGCTAATAATCGCGTCATGGAACTTCCTTAAAAGATCTAATTGGGAAAAATGGTTTCTTATTTGCTGTTCAAGAGGCTCATTTTCTTGGAATTGTAAGTCTACGAAAGTTTGCGGAATAGATTTAGGCGCATCAATGCTAAAGTGAACAAAAAGATACTGATAATTTGGTATGTTATCAATATAAAAATGTATAAATTGACGTTGCTGGTCATCATTAAACAGGCGTGTTCCTTTTAGTGAGTTGCACTCCGAGCAGCACGGAATAAGGTTAGGGGCAAATACGGAGTATTCAGGGTAGTCGCTTTTGTCAAAATAGTGATCCAGCGTATTAGGACGGTTTAGTAAGCAATACGGACATTTAGGAGCTGAGGAAAGAAGTTTTTTTCTTGCTCTACTAAAAGCAACATTATTTCCATAACAACTGTGAAGATCTTCCTTTATATTCTCCCAAAACTGGGTATCCAGCGGGGTAATTTCTTCTAAGGATTCATAATGCGACTGATAAAAGACATACCGTTCCAATACTATGTGCCTACATTGTAGAAGATTACTCTTGTGTATTCCTCTTTTATTTGAAACTATTTCATCCCATAATTTGATGTTATCAATATTAGGAAGATCTATCTGTAGCAATTCAGTCTCCCCCCATATAGCAACTCTTTAGAAAAATCAGTGCATTCAAACTTAAATTTCCATCAAATAATTCTAGAATATCATTATAAGATTTGTTTTGACTTAATTTGCGAAGATGCGACTTGAAATTGCTTTCCACACTAGTCACATCAAAAACATCAAAAACAATCTCGCTGATATTGTTTCCGAAACATTCTATATCCGGTTTTCGGACATTGAGCGAATTATCCACCCGATCTAAGATTTGGATATACTTTGATGGAATCTCCTGGAGAATAAGAGGAGAGTGTGTTGAAAAAATAGCATATGAATTGAACTCGTCCAAAAGGCGATAAAACATGCGAACCATATTCGCAATCGCATTTGGATGCAGATGTATTTCCGGCTCATCAAAAAGGATTATGGATTCATTTTCAATATTTGCTATCAGTTCAGTTATAGTACATATTAGAATTTGCTGGCCTGAGCTAAGGTTCACCTCATTAAACCGTTCTGCCGAAATTAGTTCGAGTGTTCTTTGGTGCTCTGCTTCCATCAACTCTGAAAGGACACGATTCCAGATTTCTTGTCTTCCTCTCTCTTTAATCGTTAAGAAAGCCCTTTTCAAATTTTCTTTCAATTGAGGCAAAGACAACGTACCTTGCTCACTTTGGATTCCACAATATACATAGCTAAAAACGCTGCGGCTATCTGTTCCCTCGGGCGGTTTTCTAAAACAATCGAACGCGCTATATGAGATTGACATTACTTTGTCAACAGGTGGTCGTCGATCAACAAAAGCTCCCGCTTCAAGAGCATCTGTATATCCACTCAGCGAATTTGCCAAACGTGACAGTGTTTGAGTTTTTCCGGTACCATTTTTGCCAATTAATATATTTATACGATATGGCAGGGTGTCTGTTTGTGCAAAATCAAAACAGAGTAGTGCAGGAGAAGTATCGTAAGGCACAACTATTTTATACTTAAAAGACATATCTTTTGTCGTTTGCAGACCTTCATAAATTATCCCCTTAGCTTCGTTTAAGGCTTTTTCAGCTCCACTAAAACGTAGTAAAGATGATTGGACACCTTTTTCATTAATGAAACGGTTTTTGATCGCATCAAAAATAGCAATGTCGTTTAACCTAGTAAGAATATCGAAGTAGTCGTTAGGAAGCAGTGCCTTTAAGTTTTTGTAATATGACAATTCTTGACCAAGAGAACAGTATGATGCACTCAATGATTCAATATGATCGCCCAAACTGCTTTTGGTATGTTCACTATACTGATTAGTCCTGACTTCGTCATTTTGCCAATAATAGATTTTTACATTGCCCACTTCGCGAACCATTCCATCTGCATCACAATAGCACATCACAAATGATGTTCGATAGCTATAATCGTTCCAATTATCATAATACAGCACAATACTGGAACAGAATTCTCCGTCTTTAGGTGGCCATGTGTCATTTGTCAGCTTGATCGGTATCATTTTCTACTCTCCTCATCTTTCAAAATATAATAACACTAGTATTGATATCAAGCCAAGTATAATACTCCAACTATATATTTTGGAAAAGGAATCGGCTCAACTTCTCACGCGTCCTTTACGGAATATTTAGACACATACATTATACCGGTTAATCCTTTCATTGTAAATCAGCTAATTTTCCCCGCTTTACTTCAATATGCCAACCTTTGCTTACCGCAATCTTTTCAATGAGATTCATATGATTCACCAAGAGAATGCTCCTTGTTCAAATCTTCCCGCATTCTGACCAACCGCAGATATCGCTGCTCATGTATTCCAACCTCATGGTTTGCATTCTCTAAGTATTCTTTTGCATCATAATCAGGCAATTACAAGAATAGCAGGAGAGGGTTGGATGATGCTATCCAATCCTATCACGTACCTCCTTGATTTTTTCGAGTTTTCTTATGTTATTCAAAATAACGCAAGACTGTCTTGCGTTGTTTCTTATGTTATTGACTTGCATTTCGCGGCTAGCACCGCATACTGCATACTGCAACCAAGTGGTCATCGTTTGTGTAATATGACCCCGCTGTATCTAAAGAATAGCGGTCATAAACGTTTGCCTTCTTCTACTGCAAGTCGTAAACATCTCATAAAAGCCCACGTCACGCCTGCACCCTATACTTCAAGCGGTTTCCGTACCGTGTTGAGGTCAGCAGACCCAACTGCTCAAACTTCAGCACAAAGCTGCGGATGGTGGCGTAGGCGGCGTTGCCGAAGTCCTTTTCCAACTGTTTGGTGGAGAATTCGGTTTCCCCGTATGCGGAGAGGACGAAACCCCACAGGTCCTTTTCTTTCTCCGTAACCTGCCCCTGCGACAATGCAGCCTGAAACGCCTCGGTCGTCCGGCGGGCAGGGAGCACTCCATTCAGCTTGTGATACACATTCTCAATGAAATACACTAAGAACGGCGTTACGTCCAGTACGCCGCTGATGTGGGCATTCTCCTCCGCCAACGTGTAGGCGTCGTAGTACCCCTTGCGGCTCTTGTTGACGTACTCAGACAGCGGCACGAACAGAGCGGAGGAATATCCCTGCTGTACCAGATACCACAGGTGCATCAGCCGGGCCATTCTGCCGTTGCCGTCAAAGTAGGGGTGCAGATAGGCAATATAGAAGTGGATCAGGGCTGCTTTCAGCAGGTCATTGCTGTCGGAATCCTCATGAATGAAGCGCACCAGTTCCCCCATACGCTCCTGCAGCTGCTGCCACGGCAGGCCGGTATGCTCCACCCTGGAGCCGACAACGTACACGCTGTCGTGTCGGTAGAAACTGCCGGGGTGCAGCCGGTCTTCCTCCGGCAGATAGGCACCGATGGCGGTCTCATACAGCTGATGGATAGATGCTTCGGTGATCCTGTTGGCGGGGTCGCTGATGAATTCCAACCCTTTTTTCATACCGTAGATGCGGTTTTCGCTTTCGTCCGCCGGAGCAAAGCCGGACAGGATCTTACGGACACTGTCGCGGGAGAAATCCACCTGCTCGATGGTGAAGGTGGAGATGATCTCCTCCTCCATGGCCTTCGCGCCGTAAAGCTGCGTGCTGCTCTGCGGCGTCAGCAGAATCCGGGCGGCAGAGAGATGCACCTGCGCGACACTATCCAAATAGACAAGCTCCTGCCCTGAAAAGTCCTTCAGCGGCAGCGGATGGTAGAAACCATTCTTCAGCAGCGAAACAAACTCTCCCATATCCGCCTGCGGATATTTATAGCCCAGCTTCTTCAAGTCCAGCACACTTTTATCCGACAGCATTTTGGTAAACAACGCAGCGTCCATATAGCGCCTCCGATTGATATGTAATAGTATCAGCTTTTATCAGTATACAGGAGTGTTTCCAAAAATGCAAGAGAAAATACCTCAAAATAGCCTGAAGTATCCGGAAAACGCCCTGTTTTTAATATCAGGGTTGCTTTTGCTTGAAATGTCGGGTATGCTGTTCTTAAGAACAACAGCGGTGCCAATATAACGATCCATTAAGCAAAAGCTGCATCCAATGGAGGGAGGGGCTATATGGACAAAGTGTCCCGGATAGACGGAAAGGAATATACCCTGATAGAGCAGCTGCCTGCGCTGGTGGGAGAAGCCGGTTATGTCATCTGCGAGGATACGGAGGGCAAGCGGTTTGTGTGTCCGGAGGAGCTGTGGCTGGAAAATGTACCGCAGACGGAGCAGGCTGCGCCTGTCTGCACCCACAGCTCTACGCAGGAGAAAATAGAGTGCTTTCTTTCCATGTTCCGTGGCAGGGAGGAGCTGTATGCAAGGCGTTATTACAGCACCAAAACCGGAAAGAGCGGCTATACGCCGGTGTGCAAAAACGAGTGGGTACAGGGGCTGTGCGATAAGCGGCGGTACAAATGTGCGGATTGTCCAAATCGGGCGTTTGTATCACTGAATTACGAAGCGGTCAAGGCACACCTGCGGGGGGATGACCCGTTGTGTCGGGACGTGGCCGCCATTTATCCCATGTGCGAGGACAATACCACATGGTTGCTGGCGGCGGATTTTGATGAAGCGAACTGGCAGGCGGACGTTGCAGCGTTCCGCAAGTGTTGTACAGTGCTGGGGCTTACGCCTGCGGTGGAACGCTCCTGTTCCGGGAACGGTGCTCATGTGTGGCTTTTCTTTTCCGAGCCAGTTTCCGCGGCGGATGCGCGGCGGCTGGGCAGCGGTCTGCTGACCCGGACGATGGCGTGTCGCCATGAGTTGTCCTTCGCGTCGTATGACCGACTGTTCCCCACCCAGGACACCGTGCCGAAGGGAGGCTTCGGAAACCTGATCGCCCTGCCTTTTCAGGGGCAGGCGCAGAAGGAAGGAAACACGCTCTTTGTGGACGAGCAGTTTGTGCCATACCCGGATCAGTGGGCATTCCTCTCCACGCTGCCCAAGGTCACGCCGGAGCAGCTGACAGGGCTGCTGACAACGCTGTGTCAGGACGGTGACGTCGGGGCGTTGGCGGAAACGGCGGAAAAGCCTGTTCCATGGCAGCGCAAGCGGGCACAGCGGCTGGACAGGTCAGATTTTCCGCTTCAAGTAACGCTGACACTGTCAAACTTAATCTATCTGGACAAAGCAGGATTCTCTCAAGCGGCATTAAATATGCTGAAGCGGCTGGCGGCATTCCCCAACCCGGAATTCCGCGCCAAGCAGGCCATGCGCCTGCCGGTTTATGGAACACCGCGTATCTTGGACTGCGGTTATGAGGACGATGCCTACATCGGTTTGCCTCGCGGCTGTCAGGACACGTTGATGGAACTGCTGGAGCAATATAACGTTCCAATTGCCACAGAGGACAAACGCTGCAACGGCAAAGCGATCGATGTAGCTTTCAACGGAACACTGCGTTCAGAGCAGGAACCTGCGGCACAGGCACTGCTTGTGGAGGATATGGGGGTGCTGTCAGCTACCACAGCCTTTGGTAAGACGGTGATCGGGGCGTATCTGATCGGGCAGCGAAAGGTCAACACTCTGGTTTTGGTACACTCCAGTGCACTGTTGGAGCAGTGGCGGGCATCTTTGGAGCAATTCCTCACTATCCATGAGGTTTTGCCGGAGCCACCTAAAAAGCGTGGCAGGAAAAAGAAACGCTGTCTGATCGGTCAAGTCGGCGCGGGAAAGGACACACGGGGCGGGATCATTGACATCGCCATCATGCAGTCGCTTTTCAAGGGTGAGGAAAAAGAGGTCAAATCTTTTGTAGAGGACTATGGAATGGTCATTGTGGACGAATGTCACCACGTGGCGGCGTTCACATTTGAAAAAGTGCTGAAGGCTGCAAAGGCAAAATATGTGTATGGTCTGTCCGCCACGCCGGTGCGGAAGGATGGACACCACCCCATTATCTTCATGCAGTGTGGGCCAATCCGTTATTTGGTAGACGCCAAAAGTCAGGCGGATAAGCGGACGTTCTCTCATTTTATCATTCCCCGATTCACGCGGGCGAGAGCTCCGGCCGGCAGCAGTATTCAGGAGCTATACGCCGCTATCGTCAAAAACGAAAACCGGAATGCGTCGTTGATGGAGGATGCAGTGTGGCTCGTGTATGAAGGGCGTTCGCCGATCCTGCTGACGGAACGAAAAGAACACGCGGCGCAGCTGGCCGCGCTTTTACAGAAAAAAATCCGGAACGTATTCTTGCTGGTGGGGAGCGACAAACCGAAGGAAAAACGGGAGAAATTGGCCGCGTTACAGGAGATACCAGCCAGTGAAGAGGTTGTCGTGGTGGCCACGGGAAAGTACATCGGAGAGGGATTTGATGCTCCGCGACTGGACACTTTGCTGCTGGCGATGCCGATTTCGTGGCGCGGAACACTGGCGCAGTACGCCGGTCGGCTTCACCGGAATTACGAGGGCAAGCACGAGGTTCGTATCTACGACTATGTGGACGTCCATATCCCCATGCTGGAGCGGATGTATCACAAGCGGCTGAAGGGCTATGCGGAGTTGGGGTATCAGGTGAAGTTCGGCACGTCGGATGAGCCCGTCAGCATGATCTATGACGGGCACGCCGCCATGGCCGCATTTGAGCAGGATCTGTCTGACGCGGCGCAGAGTATTGTGATTGTCAGCCCCTATCTACAAAAGGGACGTGTTGGGAGGCTGCTGCCGATTTTGCAAAGCGCGGTGTCCCGTGGCGTAAAGATCACAATACACACCAGTGAAGACGATGCACGTGCGGCAGAGATTGCTGCAGCCGTTGACGCGCTGCAATCTGTCGGTGCGGAGGTAATCCTGCACAAGGGTTTGCAGCAAAGATACGCCGTTTTGGATGAGCGCATCGTCTGGTATGGCAACGTAGATCTTCTGGCCTTCGGGCGAAAAGATACGGATGTGCTTCGCTTCGAAAACGCGGACATTGCCGGGGAATTGCTGTCACTAACAGATGAATCAGAGTGTGAACAGTTGATGATCACGGATTGACGGAGGCCTTTACCAGCAAGAGGGCGTCGCTTATGGCGACGCCCTCTTGCTGCATATTGCACTTACATGGTCGAAGATACCTTTGTTTCCTCGGATATGGGAACGAACTCAGATCATCCACACGGGGACGATATATGTGCTGCTGTCGATTGCGCTTAATGTCTCCCGCAGGCAGATGATCGCACCTGTTCCTCTCGGTACGGAGGCCTTGTCAAGCAGCTTGAATGCACCTGTAATTTGTGTCGGCGGGTTGATGCTTTTTTTGATCTCGATGGGGTGCAGCTGACCGTCACTCTCCATAATCAGATCGATCTCATTGCTGTTTTTATCTCGGTAATAATGCAGCAGGCAGTCTTTGGCGCTGTTGCTGTAGGTTTTCATAATTTCCGACACAACATAGTTTTCCAAGATAGCTCCGTTTATCGCACCGTTCATCAGAATTTCAGGGCTTGAGTACCGAGTCAGATAGGAGACCAGCCCTGTATCGAAGAAATACATCTTCGGCGTTTTGATCGTCCGCTTCAGAAGATTGTTGGAGTAGGGGTGCAGGAAGAACACGATCCCCGATTTTTCAAGTTCCTTCATCCAACGCTTTGCGGTATCATCACTGACCCCCACATCCCCGGCAATGTCGTGCAGGTTCAGCATCTGGCCGCTTCTGCAGGCGGCAGCACGAATGAAGTCCGCAAACATCACTTTATCCACGCCGAGAATGTCGGTGGTCACATCCCGGTCGATATAGGTCTGAATATAGCTGCTGTAAAACACATCCCGGTCTTTATACTTTCCGCTCCTGTGACCGGGAAGCGCGCCGTCCCAAATCCGCTGGTATATCTCATTCGGTGTGGCAGGAGAAAGCAATGCCTTGCGCTTCTGCAACTCATCGAGCTCCAGCGAAAAGGGCGAAACATCCACTGCGCCGCAAAGCTCGGCTTGTGACAATGCAGACATATGAAGAATGGCGGTTCGTCCGGCCAGCGACTCCTGCGCAAGCTCCATCAGGCGATACGCCTGAGAGCCGGTCAGCCAATAGGAGCCGGGTGCAGCACCGTTATCCACAGCGATCTTGATATATGAAAACAGCTCCGGTGCATACTGAACCTCATCGATGAGAACCGGCGCGGGATGCAGCTTCAAAAACATGGCGGGATCGGTTTTGGCAAGCCTGCGCTCCTCCAAATCGTCCAGCGAAACCTCGGCTCGTGCCGTCCCCTCCATCAGATGCCGCAGCATGGTGGACTTTCCGACCTGACGCGGACCTGTCAGCAGCACACAAGCGTACTCCTCATTGATTGCAATAAACTTCTTTTCAAGCTGTCTCTCAATATACATTGCTCCGCCTCCTTTAGGCTAAAATACGATGCATCTTTATTATAGCCTAAGAGAGAGGGAAAATCAATAGTTTTTAGGTTAAAATACGATGCACTTGTATTTTAGCCTACACGGGCGGCAATTATGCGTATTCTCAACAGGAAAGCCGCCTGATTTCAAATCGGGCGGCTTAGTTGTCTCGTAAGTACCTTCTACAGTGGGACAGCCGGCGTGCGATGCTGGCGCTTTGCGCACAGCCCCTCAAATTCGACCTCTCCCACGCCTGAAACGCCCGTCAAACGCCCCATTTGCAGGTCAAATTCTTGGCTGATGCGCACAGCGTTCAAACCAACAAACCATTGCAGCACAACGGCTTTAAGTCATTTCCGGTTGCTCCACATCCCACTGGATAGGTTCCATACCCATGGAGCGTATGGCGGCGATGACGTGGTCGTCATACTCCCCGTAGGGACAACGGATCAGCGTGGGGGTCACGCCGGTAACAGCACTGATCCGCTCGTTGCTGGCGGTGACATCGTCAATGATCTGCTGAGTGGACAGACTGTTGTAATGGTCGTGGTGATTGGAGTGGCTCATCACCTCGTGGCCCGCGTCGTGCAGGGCTTTGACGGACTCCGGGTACTTCTCCGCCCAATCTCCCACAACAAAGAAGGTGGTCTTGACACCATACCGCGCCAGAATGTCGATAAGCGTCTGGGTATCCTCGTTGCCCCACGCGGCGTCGAAGCTGATGGCACAGACCTTCTGGCTGCGCTCCACAGAGTAGATGGGCAGCTGCCGAGTCGTGGCCGCAGCGCTGACAGATGCCGGGTAGTTCACCGCGTAAAAAATGGCCGCAGCGGCCAGCAGCGCCGCACCGCCCACCATGTACCAGCGCCGCAGGAGGAGTATTTTGACCTTGCTCATAAAACGTGCGCCCCTTTCTGTTTTTTGCCCTATCCTATGCCGCTCCCGGCGGAAATATATCCCGCGGCGGCACCTCGTAGCCTGCCGGCTGCGCAGGGAAAAGGACCGTCCGCTTAAAACGGGACGGTCCTTTGTATGGAGGGGGCGGGGCGCAAGGAATAGGCGCCGCCGCGGAGGAAGGTAACTTATTTACGCAGGAACAGGTCGATCTTAGACTTGGCGCGGGCCTTGACGCTGGCTTTACCGGCCTTGACCATCTCGTAATAGTCGCCATTGGCAGAGCCGCTGAGCAACCCTTCCACATAGGCCATGCGGATCTCCGTGGCAACATTGATCTTGCGAATTCCGATCTCAATAGCGGTCTGGATCATATCGTCAGGGATACCGGAGCCACCGTGCAGCACGAGGGGCACATCGGTGACGTCACGGACCTCCTGCAGGCGCTGGAAATCCAGATTGGGACGGCCCTTATACAGACCGTGTGCATTGCCGATACCCACAGCCAGTGCGTCCACCTTGACCGCGGCGGTAAAATCGATCACATCCTGCACACGGACCAGGAACGGCTTGGAGTCATCGTGGGAAATGTTGTCCTCAGAGCCGAGGATCGCGCCCAGTTCCGCCTCCACAGAGGCGCCGGCAGCGTTGGCGATGCGGACGACCTCCTGCGTAACGGCGATGTTGTCCTCGAAGGACAGCTTGGATCCGTCGATCATCACGGAGGTAAAACCGGCGCACAGGGCTTTGACGACCTGCTCCACGCTCTGCCCGTGATCCAGGTGCAGCACCACAGGGGTCTTCATATCCTTGGCCAACGTGCGAACTGTGGCGGCCAGGCTCTCCAGCTTGCCGTCCTTGATGGCTGCCTGACCGACTGCGATGATAGCTGGACAGTTCTCCTCCTCCACAGTCTCCAGAATAGCCTGGGTGATCTCCATCGTGTCAATATTAAAGGCGGGAATGGCGATCTTCTTTTCCTCTGCATAGGGGAGGATCTCACGCATCGTAACAAGAGACATATTTCATTGCATCCTTTCGTTGCTTTATAAGATATCTACTGTAATGCTTCCGCCGTTGAGGACTTCCTCGATCCGTCCGGCATCGGGGACCACTGTGTGGCCGCCCAGACTCTCGCAGGTGCGGAAGTATCCATATATTGTTTTCCTCCTTTCTCAAGCCCAGATAGGCGCGGGCAGGGTCAGCTTCATTGCTACCACGAAGAACAGATACACAAAAGCCACCATGCCCACAGGCAGCGCGATCAGCATGACCTTGCTGCGGCAGCCCATCAGATATTCGATCGCAGGGATCATAATGAGCAGCGCCAGCAGCATACCGACGATCTTCATCAGCACCACAAAGCCCACAACAATTCCCAACATGATGTACACATGGATCATTCCGGGGCTCTTCCAGTCGATGGTCTTCTTTTCCTCGCCGGGTTCTTTTTTAAGCGCCGTTTCGATGATCAGCGCCACAGACAGCAGCGCCAGCGCACCGGCCAGAATGCAGGGCCACACCGCGGGGTTTTTCTGCGCCGAAGATCCGATGGTATAACCACCGGATTCATAAAAGATATATCCGGATAACAGCAGCATCACCACGGATACGATATAGTTGTATTTTTTCATGCAAATGACCTCCAGAATATAGGGGATCCTCTCTCTGCAAAACAAGGAGGTGCCTACCGAACATATATGCGGCAGGCACCTCTTCTTATTTTACGCGATGAAGTATACCGCAGCCAAATCAGCCGTTGATATCGATGTCGGCGCAGATATCCTTATAGAAAGCCATCTGCTCGTTGATGAACGTGTTCAACTCATCGCCGTACAGGGTGATGTACTGCATACCCAGGGACTCGATCTGGGTCTTGTACTCGTCGCTCTCAACAGCCTTACCCATCAGGTCACGCAGGGCGGCGAGCACATCATCAGGGGTGCCCAGGGTGTAGCCGTCGGGATCAGCCTCAGGCAGAGCCTCCATGCCGATCAGGCCGGCATTACCGGTCTTGTTGTCCACCACGAAGGTGTATTTGCTGTCGAGGCTGGTCGCCACGTTCAGCAGCGCGCATGGCACACACGCGGTATGCCGGCGGTACGCGCGTGGTACGCAGGCGCCGCACCGCCGCCGGAGAACGCATATGCCCCCCGCTTCGCTCCTGCCGGTCGGGTATACGGAGGCGATAGGGGGTGACAAGCCGCGCCAAATATGATACACTGATATGGACGACCGCAAGGAGGACACCACCATGCATATCAACTGGTTCAAGGACGAAAATCACCTGGTCTATATCAACGGCGAGACACAGCTGGCAGAGCTGGAACGGACGCTGCACTTCCCCGGTCTGGCGGACGCCGCCAACGAGCTGCGGCAGCATCCCACAGCGGAGGGCTTCACCATCAAGGGGCCGAAGCGCACCAGCGGCCGTCTGTTCGTGCCGGATCTGACCTTCGGTGAGCACATCGAGATGGGCGAAAACATTTTCTTCTATATGGGAGAGATGCAGGAATGTTACGTCATCTACTGGCTGGACGCGCCGGTAGCACAATGAGCGGAAAAGGGCCGCCCCGTTCGGGGCGGCCCTTTCATGTCATGTGCAGCCGTTCAATCGCTGGCGCCGGTATGCACGACCTTGCCCATGTTCCACAGCAGCGCCACGCGGCGCGCGGACTCCAGACGTTCCTCGGGCGTGCGGTACTCGGCGTGCGCCGTCTCGGCCCCGCAGTCCATGCAGGCCACGGAGACAGACCAGCCCTGCTCATCCTGCATGGCACCCACGCCGCGGCAGATGGGGCAGTCCTGCAATTCAATATCAAAAATCGGGTCCATGTACATCCTCCTATGGGTCAGGTTGGGCTCAGTATAGCGCATATAGAGGAGAAAGGCAAGAAAAATATCCCCCTCCCCTGCCATGCAAAAACGCCCCGGCGCCGAAAGGCGCCGGGGCGTTTTGCTCCTGTTACTGAATGGAGATGGCGCTGTTCTTGGGCAGCTGCTTCTTCACATTCTTGGGCACGGAGATGGTCAGGATGCCATCCTCAAACTTGGCGCTGACGTTCTCCGGCTCCACCGCATCGCCCACATAGAAGCTGCGGCTGCACGCGCCGGCGTAACGCTCCTGACGGATGTACTTGCCCTTCTTATCCGTCTCGTCCTTGTCCAGGCCCTTGACCGCCTGAATGGTCAGCACGCCGTTCTTCAACTCCAGCGTGACCTCATCCTTCTTGAAGCCCGGCAGATCCACGTCCAGCTCATAGGTATCCTCCGTCTCGCGGACATCGGTACGCATCAGGTTCCTGGCGTGCTTGCCGTACAGCGGGTCACGGCCGCGGGGCATCATGCCGAAGGGATCGCCAAAGAAATCATCAAACAAATTCTCACCAAAAATGCTGGGCAACATATGTCATTCCTCCATTCGAAACACTGCCCGGGCGCTGCGGCCATCCGCCGCAGCACAGGGGCTGCTGCCACTGATTTGTATACATTTCATCGCCCCTCGGAGGTTCGCTTCCGTTCCCCTCTCTCAAGGTTCGGCTTTATTATAACGCCGATTTTAGCACTGTCAATAGGAGAGTGCTAATGTTCACAGAAGTCACGATATTTGTTCACAAAATATGCGATTTCTCTGGCGCAGTGCCGGCCGCCGTGATACAATAGGCACAACATCCCATGCAGGAGGACAGTTTATGGAACAGTTTTATGATAAGGTCAGCGCCTCCGCCGCATACATCCGGGCGCACATCCCCCAGACACCCACAGTGGGCATCATTCTGGGCAGCGGGCTGGGTGGTCTGGTGGACGCCATGACGGACAAGACCGTCATCCCCTACGGGGATATCCCCCACTTCCCCTGCTCCACCGTGGCGGGCCACGCGGGCAATCTGGTCATCGGGCGGCTGGGCAGTCAGGTGGCGGCGGCGCTTCAGGGGCGGTTTCACTACTACGAGGGCTTCAGCATGAAGGAGGTCACCTATCCGGTGTATGTGCTGGCGCTGCTGGGGGTAAAGACCCTCATCGTCACCAACGCCTGCGGCGGCATCAACCGGACGTTTGTCCCCGGGGACCTGATGCTGCTGTCGGACCACATCAATATGCTGGGCGCCAACTCCCTCATCGGTCCCAACGACGAGCGCTTCGGCCCCCGCTTCCCGGATATGACGGAGGCCTATCCCCACCGCCTGCGGGAGAAGGCCCATCAGGCCGCCGGGGCGCTGGGCTTCGCGTGCAAGGAGGGTGTGTACGCTATCTTCCCCGGTCCGTGCTATGAGACGGCAGCGGAGATACGGGCCTATGAGCACCTGGGCGCTGACGCCATCGGTATGTCCACCGTACCGGAGGTCATCGCCGCCAACTATCTGGGCATGGCGGTGCTGGGCATCGCCTGCATCACCAACATGGCCACCGGCATCGCCAGGGAGAAGCACTCCCATCAGGAGGTGCTGCGTATCGCCAACGAGAGCAGCCAGAAGCTCTGTGCGCTGGTAGAGCGCGTCGTGCGAGAGCTGTAATGCAAAAACGCCCTCCCGGCGGGAGGGCGTTTTCTTTTTATTTCTCGTTGACGCGCAGCTCCAGCACGTCGGGACGGGCGTAGTGGCCCACGCAGTCCAGCTCCATACGGCTGGCGGGGACCTTCTGCATATCCAGGTCGGCGTAGATGATGTCCTCCTTGTCCCAGACGGTGACGGAGGCCTCGTGGCCGAAGGGGTCGATGACGCAGCTGCCGCCCCGGCAGGCGATGTCCGGCAGGGCCGCGATCTCGGCGGTGCCGCTGACGGTCTGGGGATAGTCGCTGCGGCGGAAGACCAGATCGGCGTTGATAAAGTAGCAGTGACCCTCGATGGCAATGTGGCGGATGGTGTCCTGCCACTCCGGATTGTCGTTGGTATTTGGGGAGATGTACAGGGATATCCCCTTCTGGTACAGCGCCACCCGGGCCAGGGGCATATAGCTCTCCCAGCAGATGAGATTGCCCATGGGGCCCCAGGGCGTGTCCATCACAGGGAAGTAATCCCGGTCTGCATCGCCCCAGACCACGCGCTCGCTGCCGGTGGGCTTGAGCTTGCGGTGGTTCAGGGCCTCGCCCTCCGGGGAGATCATCATGTTAGCGTTATACAGCGTACCGGTGACGGCGTCGCGCTCGGAATAGCCCATACTGATATAGACACCCAGCTCCCTGGCGCGGCGGAGGAGCTTACGCATCTCCGGCCCGTCGGCCAGCAGGGAGTTGTCGTAGTACATCTTCCAGTCCTCGCGGCCCACGGCCTTGCGGCTGCCCACGGTGAAGCCGAAGGTCATGCCGTAGGGGTAGCCGGGGATGAACAGCTCCGGAAAGACAATGAGCTCCGCGCCCTCGCCGGCGGCCTCGTCGATGAGCCGCAGGGCCTTCTCAAGACATTTGTCCTTGCGGAACATCACAGGGGTGGCCTGCACCACCGCCACGCGGCAGGTGTTCTTCAGATCTCGCATGGGTCGACCTCCTTGCAGAATGATACCATGATTATACCAGACGGACACGCCGGAACGCAACAGGTTTCGGCGCAAGATGCAGCAGCTGTCGTACAGCGGGGTGAATTCCGCCTCCATGTGCAGGCGGTGAGTGCCGCCAACAGCACGCACCGCACTGGAAGCCAGGATCGTTTCCGTCTGTGCATCATACGCCCAGTTCTCTCTGCTCGCCATGAAAAGAGACGGGCGGAAGGGGTCGGCAAACCCCTCCCGCCCTATGGAAAGCAGACGGCTGACGCCGCCCCGACTTGACCGCAACAGAAATGCCCATCCCTCTGCAGGGATAGGCGGTGCGTTTTGGTAAGAAAAAACGCCGTTTCTGCATCGCAAAAACAGCGTGGTCCTTCCTGTGGTGCCACACGGAGAAAACGCCCGCTGTGCCTGGTCCTCCGACGTGCAATTCTTCTGCCTCGCGCCGCGGAGCTCTTGCTCCCCGTCTGCCGCCTACCTTCTCAGGCTCACGCCCAATGGCTGACTTTCGTCACACAGCTCTCGCTGTTTCGGTGCATCCTTGCGCTCACAGTGCCGTTCGCGGTGGGTTTTGACCCATTTCCTTTTAGGCTGCCGCCTGGCCAGACCTGGCCTTTGCAGCGGGCAGCCGCACGACTTCACCGGACCCTATTCACTTAACAGTGGTAGTATACCACCAGAAAGCGCCACTTGTCAACGACATTCGACGAAAACGCAGCGACCAGGGCGGCGTCAGCCGGCCCATTGCCGCTTATATACACCGACCCCCGCGGCGTCAGCCGCGGGGGTCTATCCATGTCAATGATGGAAATTCGTCTGCTGCACCGGCTCCTTCTCCGGCAGGCCCAGCTGCGCCTTGCCCAGGGCGATGGACTTCATCAGAAAGGCCATGTTGCGGCCCAGGGTCCGCATGGTCTGCAGGCCCTCCTTGTCCTGACGGACCTCCTCCGGCGTGTTGCCGTAGACCATGTTCCAGTACTGGCTGCTGGCCACGGGCATACCGCAGATGGTGAAGTACTTGTTCAGCGCGTCGAAGGTGGCGGTGTTGCCGCCCCGGCGGCAGGACACCACCGACGCGCCCACCTTCATGGTCTTGTCGATGTGGGGCGTGCTGAAAAACAGCCGGTCCATAAACGAGATGGCCCCGCCGGCGGGGGAGGCGTAGTACACCGGCGAGCCGATGACCAGCGCGTCCGCCGCGGCGAGCTTGGGCGCCGTCTCGTTGACCAGATCGTCGTACACGCAGCGGTGGGTCTTTTTGCAGCTGGCGCAGGCGTTGCAGGCATGGGCGGTCTTGCCCGCCTGGATGATCTCCGTCTCGATGCCCTCGGCCTCCAGCGTGTCGGCCAGCTCACGCAGGGCGGTGTAGGTGCAGCCGTGCTCGTGGGGGCTGCCGTTGATGAGCAATGCTTTCATATCCTCACCTCCCGGCTCAATAGCCAAAGATCATGGAGCGCTTGATGTCGCTGAGCTTATGGGCACCGCACATGGCCATGGTATCGGCCAGTTCGGCCTTCAGCTTGTCCACGTAGACCTGCACGCCCTCGGCACCGCCGCCGTAGACCATGTTCACGAAGGGCCGGCCGATGAGCACCGCGTCCGCGCCCAGGGCCAGAGCCTTGAACACGTCCATGCCGGTGCGGATACCGCCGTCCACCAGAATAGTCATCTTGCCGCCCACCGCGTCGACGATGGCGGGCAGGACCTCCGCCGTGGCGGGGCACTGGTCCAGCACGCGGCCGCCGTGGTTGCTGACCACGATGCCGCTGGCGCCGGCCTCCAGGGCCTTCTTCGCGCCGTTTACGGTCATAATGCCCTTGAGAATGAAGGGCTTGCCGTTCATCAGCTTCACGATCTCCTTCAGCTCGTCCACGGTCTTGCTGCCGGCGGGTGGGGTCAGGTTCTTCAGGAAGGGCAGGCCCGCCGCGTCGATGTCCATGGCCACGGCAATGGGATCCGCCGCGCCCACCAGCTCCGCTTTCTCGCGGACCAGGTCGATATTCCAGGGCTTGATGGTGGGCACGCCGCAGCCGTGGTTCTTTTTCAGTGCCCCGGCCGCCGCCTGGATCACGGCGGGGTTGGTGCCGTCGCCGGTAAAGGCGGCGATGCCCGCGCCAGCACAGGCGGACACCAGAATGTCGTTATAGGTCAGGTCGTCGTACTTGTCGCCGTAGTGCAGCTGCATGGCGCCCACCGGCGCGGCAAACACGGGCAGGGCCACCTGCTTGCCGAAGAAATTATAGCTGGTGTCCACGGGCACGTTCTCGCAGATGGTGTCCATGTTCACGCACAGCTCCTGCCACTTCTGATAGTTGCGGATGAAGCCGGTGCCGATTCCCTTGGCGCCGGGGCCGGGCACGGTGTTCTTGCAGGCCACGCCGTTGCACACGGGACAGGACTTGCAGTAGGGTCCCATACAGGTCCGCGCGTTGGCTAAGATCTCCTGATAGGTCATGGTATGTATCCTCCTTGTGAAAGACTGCCGCAGGATGTCGAACTGCGTCGCATTGCGTCGTTTTTTATCGAATACCGGCGATGAACACGCCGGGGTCCTTCTCACGCTGAGCCTTGGCCCAGGCCAGCATTTCGTACACGTCCACCGCGCCGGTGATGACCGCGCCGTTGTCCCACGTCTCCGCGGTGCGGCCCCGCAGGAACGCATCCGGCGCACCGGTGCGGACGTAGTAGGGGTGCGCCTCGCCGCTGGTCAGGAACATGGGCACAGCCCTGTCGGTGTAAAAGCCCCGCTTGCCGGACAGCACCGTCAGGCAGTCCTGCACCACGTTCTCCGCCGTGGGGAAGCGCCCCGCGCCCTGGCCGTAGAAGCTCTGGCGGCCCAGCTGCTCGGCCTCATAGGTGATGAGATTGAAGTTGGCGGGCACCGCCGCCTCCAGATCGCCGGCACCCACCAGCGTGGGCTCCACATAGGCGCACACGCCGTTTTCCGTGCTCTCGGCCCGGGCCAGCAGCTTGCAGGCAAAACCGTGGGCCCGGAAGGCCGCAATATCCGCCGCCGTCACCGTCCGGATGCCAAAGGTGGGGATGGCTGTCTCCTCCAGCGCCGCGTCGAAGGCGATGTTGGCGGAGATGCACAGCTTGCGGCGGATGTCGTCGCCGTCGATGTCGGCGGAGGGGTCCGCCTCGGCGTAGCCCAGGTCCTGGGCCTCCTTCAGAATAGCGGGGAAGTCCACCGGAGCCTTGTGCATGGCGTCCATGATAAAATTGGTGGTGCCGTTCATAATACCGCCCACGGCGCACACCGTATCCAGCCGCTTCACGCGCTCCAAATTCGTCAGCCAGGGTATGCCGCCGCCCACGGCGGCGGTGCAGCGCAGGGCCGCGCCCTTCTCCCGGGCCAGTGCCGTGAGCTCCGTGTAATAGGCGGCGATCAGCGCCTTGTTGGCCGTGACCACATTCTTGCCCTGCGCCAGCGCGGCGGAGACATATTCATAGGCCGGGTGCAGCCCGCCCATGACCTCCACCACCGTGTCGATTTCCGGGTCATTGAGGATGTCATCGGCGTTGAAGGTGACCACCTCCTCCGGCAGGCCCTCTTTGGGACTGCGGAGCAGCACACGCTTCACATTCAGGTCATCGCGCGGCGCGCACAGCGCCCACACGCCGCCGCCTACCACGCCAAAGCCCAGCAGACCGATATGCATCATAGTCGTTACCTCCTTGGGTCGTCCCGCCTGCGCGGGCGTCATTTTGGCCCCATTGTACCCGCCGGAGCGCTGCCTGTCAAGCCGGAAAAAGCCCGCAGACAACGGCCTGCGGGCCTTTTTCATCCGATAAGCTTTTCGATCTCCGGCTGGGAGACAAAACCGATGGACTTGTTCACCAGTTGGCCGTTTTTGAACACCAGCAGCATGGGGATGCTCTCCACGCCGTAGGCCGCGGCCAGGGACATATTCTCGTCCACATCCACCTTGGCCACGGTGACGTCCGGCCGGTCAGCGGCCAGCTGCTCCAGCACGGGGCCCAGCATACGGCAGGGGCCGCACCAGTTGGCCCAGAAATCCACCAGCACCGTGCCGCTGTTTTCCAGGACCTGCTCCCGGAAGTCGCTCTCGTTTACATGGATCAATGCCATCTCCGGCACCTCCTTGTCCTTTGTTTTATACCTTTTTCTCCAGACACACCAGCTGCACGTTCGGGATGCCGTTAAAGGTCCCGGCCACGATGCCCGCCTCGGTGTAGCCCAGCTTTTTGTACAGCGCCCGGGCGGGCGTGTTGCGGGCGTTGGTGTCGATCCGCAGGTACGGCCGATCCGTTTCCCGGGCCAACTGCTCATAGAAGGCCACAAAAGCCGTACCGTACCCCTTGCCCTTCACAGTGGGGTCCACCACCAGTGTGTGCAGCACCAGCACCTGCTCCGGCGGCGCGTCATGCCGCCAGGTACACTGGCTGTATTGCGCCATCTGGTTCTGGTCCAGCTTGGCGGCGGCCGCAACACGTCCCCCGTCCTCCAGCACATACAGTGTGCCGGCAGCCAGCGCGTCCAGAGCCGTCTGCTCCGTGGGGTATACGCCCCGGGTCCAGCCGGTGGACAGCTCGCCGCGCTCCTCACGATCCAGAAGCGCCTCGTAAATGGCGGTCACAGCGGGGATATCCGCCGGAACCGCTTTTCGTACCAGCATAGTATGTCCTCCTTACCTCGTCAGTAACCAGACCGCCAGTGCCAGCTGTGCCAGCAGTATGGCGGGCACGCCCCAGACGAAGTACCAGTGCTTCGTCTTGTGGTGAAACACCCGCATACCCAGCAGCGCACCGACACTGCCGCCCAACAGCGGCAGCAGGAACAGCGTCTTTTCCGGCACCCGCCATTTACCCTGTCTGGCCCGACGCTTGTCCGCACCATACACGAAAAATGTCACCAGATTGATAAGTACCAGATAGACCAGCAGCGCCGTACCGCCGCCGGAGGCAAATACCGTCACAGGTCCGTCCGCGCCGCCGACAAAGCCCAGCGACGGCTGGCTCATTTGGCCAGCTTGGCCAGCTCGCAGGCCGTGGCCGCAGCCAGCTTGGCGTTGTTATACACCAGCTGAATGTTGGCATCCAGGCTGCTGCCGCCGGTGATGTCCTTGATCTTGGCCAGCAGGAAGGGCGTGGTGGCCTTGCCGTGGATACCCTGCGCCTTGGCCTCCTCCACCGCCTCGTTGATGGCCTTGTTGATCACGTCGGCATCCATAGAGTACTGCTCGGGGATGGGGTTCGTCACCAGCATACCGCCCTCCAGCCCCAGCTCGCGCTTCACATGGAAGGCCTCGGCCAGCTGCTTGGGGGTGTCCAGCCGGTAGTCCACCTTAAAGCCAGACTTGCGGGTATAGAACGCGGGCAGCTCCTCGGTCTGATAGCCGATGACCGGCACACCGTGCGTCTCCAGATACTCCAGCGTCAATCCCAGGTCCAGGATGGACTTGGCGCCGGCGCACACCACCATCACCGGGGTATGGGCCAGCTCTTCCAGATCGGCGGAGATGTCCATGGTGGTCTCGGCTCCGCGGTGCACGCCGCCGATTCCGCCGGTGGCGAACACCTGGATGCCAGCCATGGCGGCGATCATCATGGTGGTGGTCACGGTGGTGGCGCCATCGCGGCCCTCCGCCACCAGAATGGGCAGGTCGCGGCGGCTGGCCTTGGTGACGCCGGCGCCGGTCTTGCCCAGATAGTCGATCTCCTCGGGGGTCAATCCGGCCTTCAGCCGACCGCCGATGATGGCGATGGTGGCGGGCACCGCACCGCCGTCACGAATGATCTTCTCCACGTTCAGTGCCGTCTCCACATTCTGGGGATAGGGCATACCGTGGGAGATGATGGTGCTCTCCAGAGCCACCACGGGACGGCCCTCTGCCACAGCCTGCTGCACCTCGGGCGCTACATCCAGATAACGATTCATAAGTCATTTACCTCCTGTTGAGAATTGTTTCAATGTTATCCCAGCTCATGGCCGGGTTGATGGTGGTTTCAGCCTCGCAGGCCAGAGCGCCTGCGCCCACGGCCCAGCGGGCGGTTTCGGCCAGGGAGTCGCCCCGGACCATCCGGGCGGCCAGAGCCGCCGCCACGGCATCGCCGCCGCCGGTGGCATTGGCCACGGTGCACCGGGCGCAGGGGACCCATGCGGTGTCCCCGGACCGGTCGGCGGCATAGATGCCCTCCGCTCCCAGGGAGATGAACACCGTCCCCAGGCCGGTGTCCAGCAGCTTCCGGGCCGCCTGGGCCGCATCCTCCCGGGTGCGGATGGACATGCCGGACAGAAGCTCCGCCTCCAGGCGGTTGGGCTTCAGGGCGGCCAACTTCCCC
>OMGA01000030.1_pt1 | contig 79424 bp, 106 predicted proteins | sample 1674211 | NCBI WGS metagenome assembly OMGA01 (sample SAMEA103958152, study PRJEB25191) | human gut metagenome | biome: human-associated habitat [ENVO:00009003]; feature: intestine environment [ENVO:2100002]; material: feces | place: Germany | collected 2013/2015
CGTAGATGAAGTGGATGACCACGCCTGCCGCCAGTACGAGGGTGCCTGCCAATGCATACCAGTTGGCCCCCAGCAGTGCGCAGATCATGTTGTAAGCCTCGGGCGAGATGATCGCCACAATGTTCATGGACATGTGGAAGAGGATAAAGAGCACGAGGAAGCACCCCGTTACGCTCATCACCAACTTCTTGCCGAGCGAGGAATTAGATAAAAAACAGCTCATAATGATTTAAATTTGTTTATATTTGTTAAAGTTTTGTGTTCCCGGACGCAAAGATAGCCATTGTTTGCAGAATAACAATAGAAACGGCCGGGAATTTTATGCCGAAAAGGAGGGTTTTATGACTAAAAAAGAGCTGCGTGCAGCGATGAAAAAACAGAACCTGTCCCTCTCCCCCGAAGAACGTGCGGCGGCATCCGGGCGGATCTTCCGCCGGGTAGCGGAATCGGGGCCTTTCGGGACAGCGCGGTGCGTGGCGTTTTTCTGTGCCCTGCCCGACGAACCCGCGACGGAGGAGGCGCTTGCCCGGTGGGGCTCCGCCAGGCGGATCGTCGTCCCCCGGGTCGGGGGCGACGCGATGCGGTTCTTCGATTACGTACCCGGGGCACTCCGTGCGGGGGCCTTCGGGATCGCCGAACCGGACGGGGACGCAATGCCGTGCGAACCGTCCGAAATAGATTTGATCGTCGTTCCTGGAACGGCATTTACGCAAGCCGGTGCCCGCATGGGCCGCGGCCGCGGGTTTTATGACAAATACCTCTCGCAGCCCGGGTTCCGGGGCGTGAAGGTCGGGGTCTGCTACGCCCACCAGCTGGTCGGGGCACTGCCCGTCGAACCGCACGACGTATTTATGGATTATGTAATTACAAACGGATGAATGCCATGCAGACAGGAGAATTTGTCGCCGCTTTCCGCGAGGCTTTCGGCCCGGTGCCGGAGCTGCCCCTGCTGTTTCGCTATACGGACGAACCGCTGCGCCCCGCCGCAAAGGCGGGCGGGTGTTTTTTCAAGGCGTTGGCCGAGGCGCGTGACGGGCGGCCCGTGGGGCTCAACGCCTCGAATATCGGTTGCGGGGGCGGCAAGTTCTATACGGGTTTCAGCCCCATGCCGGAATTCGTCCCGCAGTTCGTCTCGCTCAAGGAGCGTTATAAGCAGACGCCCGAAATGGTGCTGGACTTCATCGCTGCGCTCGACCTGCGGCCGGGGCCGAAGGCGTGGCTCGAGTTCGTGCGTGTGGATGCGGCGGGGACGTTCGACGGGGCGGAAGGCGTGCTATTCTTCGCTACGCCAGACGTCTTGGCGGGGCTCGTGACATGGGCCGGGTTCGACAACGACGCCCCGGATGCCGTTGCGGCGCCGTTCGGCTCGGGATGCAGTACCGTGGTGTCGCAGGCCGTGCGGGAAAACCGTAACGGCGGCCGCAGGTGTTTCCTGGGGCTGTTCGATCCTTCGGTGCGCCCGTGGGTCGGTGCGGACGAATTGTGTTTCGTTATTCCGATGTCGCGTTTTGCCGGGATGTGCGGCACGATGCGTGCAAGCTGTCTGTTCGGAACCCATGCGTGGGATAAAGTCCGGGAGCGGATAAACAAGATGAATTTATGAAAAAAAGAAGGGCTGCGCTGGTGCTTGCGGGCGGCGGCGCGCGTGGTGTTGCCCATATCGGGGCGATCGAGGAGTTGGAGAGTCAGGGATTCGAGGTGCATGCTGTGGCCGGCACTTCGATGGGGGCGTTGGTCGGGGGCATGTATGCCTCGGGGCATCTCGAACCCTTCAAGGAGTGGATGTATACGCTCGACAAGTATAAGGTTTTCGGGCTGGTCGATTTTGCGCTGAGCACCGAGGGACTCGTCAAGGGCGACCGCGTGATGCGGGCCATGAAGGAGCTGGTGCCCGACGTGAAGATCGAGAAGATGCCGCTGCCGTTCGCCGCGGTTGCCGCCGACCTGCTGACGGGGCGCGAAGTCGTGCTCGACAGGGGAGGCTTGTACGATGCCATCCGGGCGTCTATCTCCATCCCGTCGGTATTCCGTCCCGTACGCCGGGGGAACCAGGTGCTGGTCGACGGCGGTACGGTCAATCCGCTGCCGTTGAACCGGGTGCGCCGTGAACCGGGCGACGTCCTGGTCGCCGTGGATGTGAGCGCCCCGTTCTCGGAGGAGATGGCCGTCCGCAACAAGGCTTCGCTGAACTATTATAAGGTGATTACCGCATCGTCGGAGATCATGCAGCAGCATATCGCACGCCTGATGTGCAAGCTTTACAAGCCCGACCTGCTGATAGAGATGCCTGCCGACCGTTTCGGGATTTTTGAATTCTACCGCGCCCGGGAAATTGTCGAGGCCGGCCGCATGGCGACGCGTGCCGCACTGGAGCGTAGCCTCGTCGAAGCGGGATAGACTGGGGGCGAGGAAAATCGGATGGGCTATGGCATGATTTTTGTTTAAAGGGATAAAAAGATTGCGACGGCCCGTGATTTTGAAGAATTCAAAAGTAGTGACGCAACTTCACACAGATTTGAGGGGCCGTCGCAATATTTAAACGCAAAATCATCCGGGGCAGGAAAATGGGATCGTCCCCTGAGAAATGCTTTCGTAATCTCTACATTGCAAAGATAAATAAAGTTTCCGATAAACCAATGCCATTGCCCGATTATGGTATGGGTGCGCCTAAAATATGGAAAGGGAGGGTGCGTTTGTTGCCGCAGGCTGTCTTTTTTGCGTACTCCAAGTGTCTTTATGCCCGGTTCGGCAGAATTTTCGGGCGTCCTGATAAGAAAAACCCGGCCTGAAAAGGCCGGGTTTCCCGTTCGTTCGTTTACCGCCGATCCTTGTCGTACACATAGGCCGCGATACGGTGGCTGCGTCTGCCGATCGGTACTCCGATGCCCAGCGTGACGTTCATCACGCTCTGCTTGATAGGGATGAACTGGGGCGTATGCTTGGCCGTGACGATGTCCGTGGCAAGGTAGAAATTGATCCAGCTGGGGTTCAGGTTCAGCGCCAGTCCCACGGCGCCGCCGCGGTTGTCGATCACCGAATAGCTGCCCGTGACGGTAAACCAGCGGATCGGGTGGAAATTGACCGACCCGGTGATGTTGTGCAGGGTCTTGTATTCCCACACGCGGGCCGTATACAACAGGCCGATGCCGATCTTATGGCGCCATACCTCGTATTCGAGGCCGGCGTTGATCGAGGCACGCAGCATGCGCGATACGCTCTTGGCCGCGCCCTTGTGGAACTCCAGTACGTCGATGTCGAAGTCGGGCGACTCGGTGCCGTCCTCGGTGACCGTCACACCCGTGAAGGAGAGCTCCTTCGCCGAATAACCCGTTACGTTCTTGTTCTTGCTCCAGCCGATGAAGCCCAGGTCGTTCACCGCCAGCGATGCCTGCAGGTTGGGCAGGATGTCGTACGTGGCTCCGAAGTCGACCGCGAAGCCGTAGCCGGCGGGCGAGGTGGGCTTGAGGCTGATGTCGTCCATCTTGTAGACCTCTTCGCCGTGGTCGTTGAGTTCGGTCTTGACGTCGAGCCCTGCGGCCGTGATGTCCAGCCCGCCCGCGGCGTTGATCAGCCAGCGTTCCTCGTTGTGCGATACGTTGAATTGCGTGAAATACATCCGCGCACGTGCCACGCCCATCAGGAATTTTGCCCGCACACCGATGTATAACTTGTCGTCGAGCAGCGGAAAAGAGTAGTTGAAACCCGCTTCGAGATAGCTGTCGGCCGTGATGCCGATGTCGCTGATGTCGCCGCTATTGCCGCGTTTCAGGAAGTCGAAGAGCGAGTAGGGCAGGGTGGCGTCGGTCGTGACGCGGGCGTTGAGGTCGAACGACCAGAAATTCTTGTGGTTGCGGGTGAAGGCGCCGAACCCGATGAGGTTTACGCGCGTGTCGAGACCCAGGAGGTTGTCGGCTTTGAGTCCCGAAAGGGCGTCGGCCGTCGATACGGAGCTGTCGAGCAGTGTGACGAGTTTTCCGTTGCGCGGATAGAGTATTTTGTCGATCGAGAGGTTGCCGCTCACGTTGATGTCCAGTCCGCCCAGCCCGGGGATGTTGACATAGCCGCGTAAGGGGGCGAAAGCCGGGTTGAACTGGCTGCGGAGGGTAGACCCCTCCATGAAATAGGCCGTCGGGTTCTGTGCCGCGGCGCCGGATGCCAGCAGCAGCGTGAATAGGAATGCGTATATTTTTTTCATGTTCTGTGCCGGATTAGAGGTTGAGCTTCAGGCCGCCGCGCTTGATCAGGCGCAGGGTGATGACGATTTGCTGATCGGACGTGAAATCGTAGCCCGGATAGTATTTCTCCAGCGAGACGGGGAGGATGATCTCGGCACCCTCGATGATCTGCCGCAGGTCGCTTTCGAAAAGTTGCGTCTCCCTGATCTCGTTCGTTTTGCCGGGTTCGACCGTTACGTCGAACCGGACGTTCGTAGGCGAGAAATAGGGCACGAGCCGCAGGCTCACGGGCAGGGCGCTCGTGATGCTGCCGTAGAGGTGCAGCGTGTTTTTGGGGTTGGGGGTGCCTTCACTGTCGAGGTTCTCGCAGAGCATGTCCACCACGTCGCCGCCGATGTCGATCTTACCGATGTCGTAGGTTACATCCTGGACTTTGAGCTCTGTCAGGTAGCTGCCGGCCAGGGATTTGACCTCGCCCGAAAGCCGGTCGTGCAGCATCGGCATATTGCGGAACGCCTCGATGAAGACCGGTTTGAAATCTGCCGGATCCGTATTCGGGGGGAGCAGGGGCAGGAAGGTCGAGAGGTATTTTTCCGCCAGCAGGTCGGCGACGGCGGTGATCTTGGCATCGTCGTCCATCATCTGGTCGATCAGTGCATCGAGCAGCGGCGTGATTGTCTCCGGGGTGTTCTGGAGTTCCCGCAGGTCGACGTATGCGGCGTTTCCGGGCAGGGGCGAGGGAAGCCAGATGTCCGCTTCGTCGAAGAGCGTTTTGATGTCCGCACCTCCTTCGTTCAGTTCACTCATACTTACGTATACCGTGGCCAGCGGCAGCCGGTATTCCGAGTCCTCGTCGCCGATGGTGACATCGTCCGTGTTCACGTTCGACAGGTCGTAAGCGTTGTCGATACAGGACGATGCGAGTGCTGCGGCGAAGAGAAAAGGTAAAAATTTTCTCATAGGGTTTGGGTTTGTTTTCAATGTGCCGCAAATACATGCCGTTCCGACGAATAAAACAAAAAATCGGACGTTTTAGTTTATGCGTGTGTCAAATGCGGCCATCTCTGCGTGCGCCGGAAGCATGCCGGAGGAGATGGCGCGTTTTGTGAAATAATTGCTACATTTGCACTGCGATTATCGCTATGGCGGGAACCGAAAAAAACAATCTCAGAGAGCAGGTGGCGATGCTGCCGCAGTCGCCGGGCGTCTACCAGTTCGTGGACCGCTCGGGGACGATCATCTACGTCGGTAAGGCCAAGAGCCTGCGCAAGCGGGTTTCATCCTATTTCGTGCAGAGCAAGGAGCACAGCCCCAAGGTTCGCGTGCTGGTGAAGCAGATCGCCGAGATCCGCCATATCGTCGTGGACAGCGAAACCGACGCCCTGTTGCTGGAAAACTCGCTCATCAAGACCCTCCAGCCGCGGTACAATATCCTGCTCAAAGACGATAAGACCTATCCCTGGATCGTGGTGCGCCGCGAGCATTTCCCGCGCGTGCAGTCGACGCGGCAACTGAACCGCGACGGGTCGCAGTACTTCGGCCCCTACGGATCGGTGGTGATGCAGCACAGCGTGCTGGATTTCATCCGCGAGGTGGTTCCCTTGCGTACCTGCAAGCTCAACCTCGCCCCCGAGCAGATCGCCAAGGGGAAATATACGGTCTGCCTGCAATACCACCTGGGCAACTGCAAAGGCCCCTGCATCGGGGCGCAGGGCGAAGGGGAATACGGCCGGCTCGTCGACATGGTCGTCGCGGTGCTCAAGGGCGACCTGCGCCCCGTGCGTAGCTACCTCGAACAGGAGATGCAGCGCGCTGCCGGGGAATTGAAATTCGAATTGGCGCAGCGCTACAAGCAGCGCCTCGATGCGCTGGACAACTATGCGGGCAAGTCGGTGATCGTCAGTGCGAAGATCGTCGACGTGGATGTTTTTTCGCTGCTTCCGGACGACGATGTGGCCTATTGCAATTTCGTGCGTATCCGCCACGGGTCGGTCGTGGGCGTTTATACCGTGAAACTCAAGACGGGTGTCGGGGGCGACGAACGCGACATGCTGACGCTGGCCATCCAGCATGTCGTCGAGCATATTGCCGGGACGCTGGCCCGTGAGGTCATCGTACCGTTCCTGCCTTCGACGACGCTGCTGTTCGACGGTGTGACCTTCACGGTGCCCAAGCGCGGCGAAAAGCTCGAACTGCTCGAATTCTCGCAGAAGAGCGCCCGTATCTATCGCGCCGAGCAGCTCAAGAACCTGGAAATCAAGAATCCCGAACGATATACCGAGCGGTTGATGAATGCCCTGCAAAAGGAATTGCGCCTCGACCGCCAGCCGCGGCACATCGAATGCTTCGACAACTCCAATCTGCAGGGGGCCCATCCGGTAGCCTCGTGCGTGGTGTTCCGCGACGGAAAACCCGCGCGCAAGGACTACCGCCATTTCAACATCAAGACCGTGGAGGGCCCCGACGATTACGCTTCGATGCGCGAGGTCGTCTTCCGGCGTTACAGCCGCCTGCAGGAGGAGGGGGCCGAGCTGCCCGATCTCATTATTGCTGACGGCGGGAAGGGGCAGATGGGCGTCATTCACGAGGTGCTGGAGTATCTCGGGCTGGACATACCTGTCGCCGGGCTGGCTAAGAACGACCGCCACCGCACCTCCGAGTTGCTCTGCGGATTCCCGCCTGTCCTGGTCGGCATCCGTCCCACTTCGCCCCTTTTCCACTTTCTGGCGCACATCCAGGAAGAGGTGCACCGTTTCGCCGTCTCATTCCACCGTCAGAAACGCAGTAAGGCCTTTATCCATAGCGAACTGGAACAGATCGAAGGCATCGGTGACAAGACCGTCCGTACGCTGCTGCAACATTTCCGCACCGTGGCCAAGGTCAAGGCGGCACCGTTCGAGGAGTTGACAGCGCTGGTCGGCCCCGCCAAGGCGAAAAAAATCAAGGCTTTCTTTGAAAAATAACCGGATTTTTTGAAAATTGCGAAGAATCGACTATCTTTGCCCTCCCGATTCTACGGAAGAGGCTTGCCCGGATGGCGGAATCGGTAGACGCGTTGGTCTCAAACACCAATGACAGCAATGTCGTGCCGGTTCGACCCCGGCTCCGGGTACATAGAGGACTGAATTTCAGTCCTCTATTCTTTTTGCAGAACCGCTTGCAGAACCAAATGAATCCGATACCCAAAATTTGAGCGGCCTTCAGCCCGACACCGAAGACCGCTCCGCGAACGATTTTCAAAGGTTCGTTATTCTACAAATTCTCTTGATACATATACCGACTCGAACATCAATGCGCCAGAACGTACTTCGCCTATGACTGTTCCAAATTTCAAGTCTGTAACTTTTATTTTCGTTCCCTTATCAAGGATGAAAGCCTCCTTGTTGTTAATCATTCTCGATAGTTCTTGGCTGTCTTTTCGATTGCAGACCTTGTTCAGTTTGTCAAATGAATCTTGCGAACTCGCAGCGAGGCATTGCTGGTTAGTGGCTATGGTTTCACCTGCTTTTATACCTTTTCCAGATGACCCGCATGAACACAGCAAAAGAAGCATAGCAGAAATGAGGATGAGTTTTTTCATTATACCTTTCCTTTTAGAATTTGTGCCTTTTGTAGTCTGATATTCAGTTTGTCAATATATTTGCTATCATTCCGATAGATAGTCATAGCAGAACGGATAACACGAATTTCATCATCATAGTTTCCGAGCCTTCGATACAATACCATGAGCCGGTCGTATGGGTGTCGGGTTATGTATTGACCTTCAACGATATTTTGCTCATAGCACTTTATCGCTTCGTCAATATTGCCTGATTTTTCAAATTCGATGCCCTGATTATTGCGAGAGACTACCGGTGTAATGCGTGCGGAAAATTCTTCATTGCGGCGACGTAATTCGGAAAACTCTTGTTCAAATGAACTGGCAGATTGGATAGATTTTCTTTTTTGGCCTCGAATACCTATGAAAATACCGAACAGTCCGGAAACTGCTATGCAACATAGTATGAAAACAAGACCATTCATGCCTCTCCTTTAAGTGCAACGGGAGGCACACAGCAAAAAGAATCGTGGGCGTCCCTCGTCGGTCAAGAGGCATCGCCAAACGCCCACAGCCACAACAAGGGAACGCCCACGAAACTCGCAGGCGTTCGACCATTGCCGAGCGGCTGTTCAAAAATTTGGCGATTTTCTTGACCTCTCGCAATAGCAAACGCTATTATACAAATATTTGCTTCAAAGGTAGATAATTTTCTGAAATATCGCTAAAATATGGCACGGAAATACTATTACCTACCTATATGAGACGGCGGGCCAGAGTAACGATATTCTTCCGGAAGACGAACACTATGACAACGAGAAGCACCCAGAATCCTTTCATCTTCGTCTGTTGCCACCATGTCAATTTGCGTTCAACCTCGACTATTTCGGTATTCACTCGGTCTCGGTAAACGATGCTATCCCGATATATTACCTCTTTTTCGGTTGGAATAGGTCGTTTCTGGGGCTTATTGGCGAGTGAGTGAGACAATGACCCGTCGGCATTGATTCGGGCATCGGAAACGGCAAAAGAGGTCTCCAGATGGCTCGTCGTGTCTCGCACAGTTTGCCGCTCGCTTTCTACCGGTACTTCCACAAGTACGGTATCGGGGATATACTCGGTTCGCACAATCGTCTCGACCCGCACGCTGTCAGCAGTAGAGGTCGTAAGGTGGCGGCACGGACAACATGCCGTAACCGCCGCCAGAATGAGAATGAGTAGTAGGTTTTTCATCACGCTTCAAATTTGATGTCGTTGATTCTGTTTTTCCATCCTTTGAGGAATCGAGCCTGCGTAGGGTCTCGCCGGACGATGTTTTCGACGAATTTCAGCCGGGCGGCATGAATGTCGGCGAACAATGTCCGCTGGTCAGCCGAGTTGATGGTCGCAAGAGTTTTCGGGCCGACAATACCATCGGCGGCGACTCCGAGAACTCCCTGCACTTGCTTGATAGAGGTTCCCGGCCCAGATGCCCATGCCCAATCGACCACAATGTTCGCGATGGATTGGTTTACAATTTCGTCGGCTTTCCACGGATTCCAATAACCTGATTTGAAGATGTGAAGCCATTGTTCGTCCGTAATGTTCTTCAGTTGCTCCACGGTCGCATCCTTGCCATAGAATTGTCGGAATGTACCAATAGTGATGCCTTTATTGGTTGCACCGCCCCTATCGAGCGGGTCGTTCACAAATCCGCCTTCCCAGCGTAAGATGAAGGGCTGGAGTAGTTTTGCGTTAGCCATACCTAATTATTATTCGTTTGACAATAAAGTTGCTACCTGAACGCCACATTTGCGTATAGCGCGACCTACTGCGACTTCGTTCATTTGTTTTTCTCCGCAGAACGATATGCCAAGCACTCCGAGAGGCTTATCACCATAGTATAGAGCCATTACCGCAATCTCATTCAGGTCGTTGGATTTGAATTTGAAATACATGCGCTCATCAATCTCGCGAATTGACTCTATCGGCCCCCAAAATACACCGTCATCAAATACTTTCGCGATGAATGGGTATTTCGATAAGTTGAAATCCTTATATTCATCATCGACATTGCTGATGCCATCAGCTACCTCTTCGATGAGCATATCACCGTAGATAAACGGAAGACCAGAGGAAAGGTTTTTACTACCGTTGTGCAGTTCGATAAGCCACGCTCTATCCGCATCAAGCGTGTGGAGTAGTTTATGAAGCATCAATCGAATCTCTGAATCTACGTTGATTCTGCGCGTTACGGCGTTGTGGTGTCGTTCGTTCTCAATTGCATCTATCTTGTCAAGAAGATAGCGAGGATTTAGTGCGAAAAACACAACATATCCAGACAGGAGAAGAATAAACAACCCCTTGAGAATCGAGAAAAATCCGAATTTCTGTTGAAGGCCGAGCAACTTCTGAAGCCACCCGATACCTTTTTCCATTCCTTCCTGCATAATTATCAGAGAATATATGCCAGCAGAGCAACAATCCATACGGTTGCCCCTCCAGCAATGGTTACATAAACATCTTTTTTGTCGGCCTCTTCATCATGGATATAGTCTTTCCAGACGGCGCAGGCCACTACGGTAAAGATGGAAAGACCGAGAGCAAGCCAGAATACCCACGAAGTCGTGATGAGTACGAGAAACGGAGGTGATGCAAAGAAGATAGCTGCCGCGATAGCCGCGCCGAGTGCATAGTGCTGATACTTGTCCTTTTCGATGGCGTTCAGCCACGACAAGGCTTCCTCCGCATTCTTACGAATGGAGGCAATGATGCTTTTCATCTTGCCAATCAGAGCTACAATCAAATTTTTCATATACTATTTATTATTAAATGGTTGTCATGTCAAGCCGTCCATCCGTCGGGCGTTTTGTAGTATGAAATAATAATCCAGTCGTTTGAATCTTGCGACCACATCAACTGTATTGTACCATGAGGTTGCAGGGTAAATGTCCCTAATGAGCCGGTAAGATAATCTCCATTAACAAGTTGGATATTATAACTATTGTGAGGATTATGGATATATACTATCCGCCCCTCATATTTGTTTCCCCAACTGCGGCTGATTAGTAGCTGTTGGTTATTACTCGAAGGAGTTACCCTCATAAAGGAATAAGGGAAGTTACTTATTACTCCCATCGTACTGCTTACGGTGAGCGATTCTATATGATGCTGGAACGGGCCGATGGTTTTGAAATTTTGGGCGACAATATCTCCATCGAAAGACCCGGATGTTGCAGTAACCTTGCCTGTAAATTCTCCGTCGGACGCATACACCTTTCCTCGAAACTCGCCACTCGTGGCAGTAACTTTGCCTTTAATCTCTACGTCGCTGGCATACAATTTACCATTTTGTAAAACTCGAAATGGGGCTGATGTTTTTTGGGATTTGGTTGCGCCGGCCCAAAATCTTACACTTGTATCTGCCGTGCCTTCTCCTGTTGCCCCAGCTTTAATTGTAGAATCATTGCCGGCAAGCTGAATGGTTCCGGATGTAACGATTCCTCCGTCAATAGTGGTTTTTGTATTGTCGTATTCCACGGCATCAACCCAATCGGCGGCGACATATTCCCCTGATTCGCGGGAAACCGTACTTTTGAGAATTACCTTGCCATTGACCCATAAATCTCCCTTTTTGTAAGGAGGAATAGGTTGCTCTGTGAAAACATCGTTGCCGTCACCTATCAACTTTTCAAGGTCTGCAACGTCTTTCATGGAGCCATCGGTTGAAGCAAATTTGATATTGCCCCCGATTTCTCCAAGTAAGAGGTCAAAATATGTCTTGCCGTCGGATGACACAATTTTATCGGTCGTGATGCGACCGGGCAGAATCTCCGAGAACCCATAGAGAGAAACATAACTGCGTTCGCCGTCATACTCGCTGTTCAGTACGCCCATAAGCAAATGATAATATCCGGCCACACCCTCCATTGCGATAGCCTGTTCGCTGATGTAGAATACGCCAGTCTGGTCAGTCTTGCTGACTTTGGCATAGAGGTAGTATTTCTTATCGCCGTCAGTCAGCGGTGGTGTCTCGAACGCAGGTATCGACCAGAATTTATAATCACCGGGCTTATGGCTTGAAGACATTGTTTTGATGCCAAGCGTCATGTGCTGGATAATACCCGCTGGCACGGTTAGCACTTTGGTTGCCTGATTGTATGCTACATTATGCACGACTGGTTGCGGATTTGTTTTGTCGGAAACAAATCGAAATTGAAGGCTTTCGTCGCCGATGAGCATTTCCATCGTTTGTACGGCGATGGGGCTGATAGCATCCGTGAAGTTTTCGAGCATCGCATCTTTGAGCATTTCGATTGTCTCCTGCGAATCCCTAAACCGTCGTTTCGTATATTGAATCGCCTCTCGGTGTTTGTTGTCGATGACAACCTCCGTCTCCTCGACTTTATTCATCGAACTTTGGAACGACGACGAAACCGGGGCGTTCGATAGCTCGATGGTCGGAGAGTGGGGGTTATTGCAAAAATCCTTGACGCTGATGATACGCACAAGCGAACCTTCGGGGTGGAACTGCTCGTCGCTGAACAGTACATAACCGCCAGGCTTGATGCGTCCACCAATATTCAACCAATCTTTTTTTGCCCAAATGCCGTCAAGTTCACCTTTGAACGTGAACAACTCGCCCGTATTCTCGTAAAAGAACCGTGCCGCTTCTCTGAACATATCCCACGAGGCTCCAGACTTGTCCGAATTGTTGCAAACATAGGCATCTGGCAACGCAACATGGAAAACAGCGTATTTGTCGCCTACCGCCAACTTGTAAATGTCGTTCGGCATGGTCTCACCGTCAATGTCCTGCGGGACAATCTCGAACCTACGTTCGGCGTGTTTGTATTTCACGTCGAACTCTTTGCCAACGAGCATTCCAGATTGAGGAATGACGGTCATTGTTTCTCCCTCAATAAGGCAATCCGAGAAGTTTAACTCCTCCGGGATGGTATTGTCGATGAAGTCGTAAAAGTGCTTGCCTTTATCCACTTCGATTACGGATGTAACCGACCCGACACGTTTTGGGTATATGTCGCTACAATCAAGGCTGTCTTCTGCCTTGCTAACCAACTCCTTTCCCTTCTGGGTGATATATCGGCCGTCAGCACTCGACAAGTAGCTTACTCCTTCATACACGAGTGTTTGGCTTTTGGGTAGAAGGAGCTCGGAATTACCATACTTGCTGGGAACAATGTTATCTGTTCCTCCCTGAACGTACAGAATCTCGAAATTGCGCGAGTCGCTTTTGTTCGACCGGGATATTTCCTTCTTAAACCCATTTCCTTTACCATAGGAAAGTGCCAGCGGATTGTCCTTGAAATATTCGACCTTGCGGAGGTGTATTGTTTTGCCTTCAACCTCCCACTCCGTATCGAAGGCATCGGCAATCTGGTTCAACGCATCGCTACAATATGCGTGATTGAATGAAATGACCTGCTCCACAGCATCAATACATTCTCCGACTTCCCAGCCGGATTCGCGCATATTCATATTGTCCACAATGAGCTGAATAAACTCATGTGGTTTGGCCGTGTACGGGAATTTCAGCCGACCGTCCACGGGATTCTTAACTTTGTACTTCTCGGCTCCGGCCCAACCGGATTCGAGGGTCAGGGTGTATGAAAAATTCCGAGTTGAGTTCTTTGTAAAGTTGCTCGCTTTGAACAATGAATATACTTGCCCTTCATACTCGACCCACGCACCCACGGGGATTTCCACATGGTGCGTGAGTGAGTAGTAAAGGACGAGTTTATCCTTTTCCTTGACGGCCCGACGGCGATAACTGTTGTCATCAACCAGAACCTCAAGTTCCGTATCGTCGAAATGGATAATCATAGGTTAGGTGAACTGATACATTTTACCGCTACTGCCCAGCTTGGTACTCCGAATGGTCGTCAGGAATGGAAATTCGTCTTTCGGAATCTGGTCGAGCACACTTTTGATGGCAGACGAGTTGGTGAAAAACTTGCCTTCCTGACCGTCTTGGCGGAACTTTACGAGATACCGGTTGTCACCGTGCGTAGTCTTCATGTTCGGGATGAAGTCAAGGACTTCGATTTCGCAGTTGATGACGTCCGAAATTGATACCTGCTGACAGTTGAAAATCTTTTTGTCATCGACCTGCTTGATTCCCAATTCGCTGAATCGTCTCATTGTTTACTGAATCTTGAGGGTGTCGCAATCGGAATCGACCTGTTCTTTGACGGCCTTTCGTTCCGTCAGGAAGGATTTGTAGGCCGCGATATACTTCTGGGCCACATCGCCAGAGACATCACCGAAAACGCCTTCTTTTGCGGCATTGTAATCGTTGATGAGCTTCTTTTCGCGGTCTCTGTCCCAAAGGGTCGTTACGACGGCTTCCGTTATCTTGTTGCGAGTAACCGTACCCCACACGATAACTTCGTCGCACTCCCACTTTACCGTGGTCGTTCTCTCTTCCGTTCCTTCTCCTGAAGGCATCTGAATTTGCCGGATATTCCACCGGTAGGTATAGGAACCGTTGTTGTTGGTCTCGAATACCGAAGGTTTAGCATCGTAAACTGCCATGATACTCTTCTTTTGTGATAGATTTCAACAAATGTTTTGAATTACTGTATTTTACCCAGCCAAGCCAGCTACATAAACCTTGCTTGTACTCCTTCTCGGAGATTTTGCTACGTTTGTTCAATCGTGCGGCGGCACGGCATAGGTTTTTCTTGATACTCTTGCGAAGCCGCGTATGGCTATGCCGAAATACGAATCCGACATAATCAATTCCGCGGGTATCCACGGGGAAGACCTGATAATTGCCTTTCAGCGAGAGATTCAGCCGCGAATTAAGGTAGTCGTTGATTTGGACGAGCAACCCATGAAGGAAGGCTTTGTCTCGATGCAGAAAAACCATATCATCAGCATATCGGAAGTAATACTTCACTCCGACGACCTCCTTAATCCAATGGTCGAAATAAGAGAGGTAGAGATTGGCGAAATACTGCGACAAGTAATTACCGATGGGCACACCATCTGCGCTGTCGATAATCTGGTCGAGAAGTTCAAGGGTGTCCTTGCATTTTATCTTTCGGCGGACGACCTGTTTTAGTATTTCGTGGTCGATACTCGGATAGAATTTCTTTACATCAATCTTGAGACAATACCGCGTATTTTCAACGTCTTTGAGCGCAAGTTTGACTTTTCTCATCGCTCCGGTAATGCCTCGCTTCTTGATGCACGAGAACGAATCCGTCGTAAAGACCGAGACCCAAATCGGTTCGAGGATATTCATAATGGCATGGTGTACTATTCTGTCGGGATAGTACGGGAGCCGGAATATCAACCGTTCTTTGGGTTCGTAGATTGTAAAAGTTTCATACGGTGAAGTTCTGAACTTTTTACTCTTCAGCAATTCGTGAAGTTTGAGTATGTTTTCCTCACGGTTCTTGTCATGCACCCGCACGCCATAAGTCCGGCCCTTTCCGCGTCGGGCCTTTCGGTCGGCCAGATGCAGATTGTCCAGACTGATGATTTTATCGTACAGGTTGCCAATCCGTTTCATTTCATTCTTTGCTTTTCATAATAGGAGCTTTCGGCTTCCGCCTACCAGCACCGTTTTGAGGTTTGTAATCTTTTGCCAAGAGGCAAGGTCGTTGCTCCCATATTTTTAATTAACCTTTGAAAATCATAGGTGAGACCTGATGTTCGCATTCGTATTCGAGGGGGTGTTATTCGAGTTCGCATAGGCGAGGCCCGCATTCGCACCGTTATTCGCGTTACCGCTGAACAGGACACCGCAAGAGCAACCAACCTTTTATCGAATCCCAGACGGCTTATGCCGTCTGGGGGATAAAGCAAAGGCGAGACCCGACGCTCGCATACGTAGACGAGGGGGCGTAAGCCGAGTACGCACAGGCGAGGCCCGCAGCCGCACCGAGATTCGCGCAACCGCCGAACAGGACACCGCGCAGGGACTTACTGGAGGCCGGAATGTTGGTATAGTGGTAGTCGCAGAAATACGTCGTTGTACCTGCTCCAACCTCTTCCGGCATGATTTCGCCAAACTCCCCGAAGATGAGAGCCTTTACATAACCTTCTTTCCGGGCTTCGAGTCCACGCATGGAGTAGCCGTCATAGTTGCTGTCGTTGTACTTGGACGGGTCGTCGCTGACATAGACCTTACTCGTACCTCCGTCGGCTTCCGACGAAATTTCGACGTTGATACCATCCGTCCATTTCCAGATATGGCCGAACGGATTTTCGATACCCCGGTAACGGTTCACCATGACAGTCGCATGGGTACTACCATCCTCTTTCTGCATTGTATAGGCTACTTCACCAGAGGAATTACCGAGTTCATCCGTATATCCGCACGGAACAAACGGATAGTAGCTGTTGAAGCCAGACCAATCAGATATGGTCGTCACTCCATTGCCAAGACCGCCCTGCGCGTATCCGCTGGCATCCTTCTGGGCATTGAACGCCGCCTGACTGTTGAAGTTGGCGTACTCGATGTAGTACAACCAAACCATCGTTTTGTAGAGGTTGTAATCGGCGCAGTTCCATTCCTTCGTGGCTGTGTTTCGATTGCGAGCGTAGGTTCTGAAATTGGTTCTCGAAATGGCCGTTGCAGGGCGTCCGAGCAAGGTGCGGTACGAACCATCCCATGCGGAATTGTTGCCGCCGCCTCGGTAGTCTGCATCCATGTTCACGACCGAGCACAATTTGTTCGTGCTACGTTGTACTGTCGCTTCGTATGCGCTTATGTACCCCTTCGGAACGAAGTGATAACCGGGGATAGGATAGAGGCTGATTTTCGCCCGCCGTTTCGTTCCATCCGTCTCGAACTTACGGTAGTGTGCCGGAATCTCAACCATCACCTGACCGATGGAACCATCGCGCAGATGTGCCAGCCAGTTCGTCGGGGTAAGATACTCGACAATCTTGCCGCTGTCGTTGAGAATACATCCCTTCATCATGTTCTGAATCGGGAGACTCTTGTGGAGAGCGACACTACCGATGCGAGTACATACCGGCGACGAAACAGCCGTGTCCCATTCGATACCGTAGGAACATTCGTCCTCGATGTACGGAAGCAGAGTCGCAAGCTGGGCCTGCTTACTCTCGCCGTCTGTATCAAGAACCTCGACGAGCAAATTGAACGGATTGGTCGTGCCGACGTGCGGCAATTCATTGAGACGTTTGCCGTTCTCAAACGCTTCGACAATTTGAAGCAATTTTGCTTCCTGTTCAGGAGTAAATGCCATAATTTTCTCTATTTGAATCGAATTACTGATTTTCCGTTCTGTGCCGAGAACCGAATCGAATCGGTCTTGACAAGTCTCATCGCTTGGGGCTTCCGTAGCGAGCCGACAACTCTGCGGAGCCTTCTGGATAGGCTGATAAATAGTGATATTATCATACCTCTACCGCGCTTCCGCAACCCCAATACACGTCGTAGTGCTCCAGAATGGAGCTGTCGGCTCCGATGGCTGAAACTGCGAGCGGACTCCAATCGTTGAGCACGAACGGGGCATCGGAGAAGACTTGCTCTTGCCAACACCGCACGTTCATTATTACGTCGATTTTTGCTGTTTCTGCCTTTGGTCGAATATAGACCGAGAAGGGCATGTTATCAGGAAGGGAGAAACCGTTGTCAAGGTTTTCCACCTTGCCGTGAGAAACAATCCTTCCGCCGTTGATAAATTCGCTGATGTAGCCTTTCTGTTTCATTTTCAGTACGTTTTAAGTGAAACGAATATTTCCGCTTCCGGTCAGACGGATTGACGAGGAGGCGACTTTTCTCATGTACGGTTCAACAACCTTGATTTCGACCGTTTGGTATATCTCCGTATTTTCAGTAGGGATGACATGCACCTTACTGATACCTGCGGACTTGGGGATGATTTGGCCGCCCGGCAGGACGGACACGGCCCGGTCATCCGAAAGGAACAACACATTTCGACCGGTATTTGTCGGCAACAGTTCGTATGCAATCCGAAGAGAGGCTGGATTACGCAGAGTTATCACCTTCGGATAGGTAAGATTCATACCGGTAGGAATCATCTTATACTGACCGACCAAAGACTCTTCAAGTTCTTCCAGCCGAGCAATGGTAGCAAGTGCTTGCTCTTTGACCTCGGTAGTCTCCTGTGCGGCTTGCTCGGCCGCAGATGCTTTCATCCCGGCATTGGCGGCTTCATTAGAGGCAGTTCCGGCGGCTTGATTTGCCGCAGACGCGGCACGGTCAGCGGCCGCGGCCTTCTCGTCGGCCAACTTTGCCTTTTCGTCGCAATTATCGGCCGCGGTTTTGATGAACTCAAGACCTATCTTGACGCTCTTGTTATCTTTGTCCACTCCGATAGTGAACAATCCCGTAAAGGATGAAACAAGCGGCAACTTGCTTATTTTTATCTTCTTAATCATATTCTGACAAGTCTATTGCGGACTCTCCGTCCTCGGTTATAATCAGCATGTCATCTTCAGACGCAAGGAGGTATTCTTCACCTTCAACACGGAAGGATGTGAATACCAGAGTAAGGTCGAATACCCACCATATTTTCCCATGTGTGAATAGGAACTGACTCGAAGAGCAACTTTTATAGTAGCACGGGTATTCATAGCCTGTGTATTCGACAAAAAGGAGCCGTTCATCGGGCCGCGTAAGGTCATAGAGCAATGCGTTGTAGTTACGCCAGAACTCGTCGAAAGTGTGTGCCCTCAATGAACATTTCAACTTAACCTCTTTGGTCTGGAATGCCACATATTCGCCATCATAGATTGCCCCATTCTCACGCTGTAAATTCTGCAATAGGTTTTGTTTTACTGCCGGAGATTTGAGCACTTCGGCGAGGCTCCCTTCCAAAATCGTTACTCCGTATTGGCCGAGGTCGCGCCCATCCAACTCATAACCGCTCGTTCTGGTTATCGAGGTCTCTGGGGCAACGTAAGAATATCCCCGGAGAGGGAAATCGTCGGAAAGTTGCAGGGTGAAGGCTTCTGCCCGCGGATAGTGAGTCATAGCCTGCTGACTGGAAAGCCTTAATCGAAATGTTCGAGCAATGGAGGGAACCTCGAAGTCGTGATAGCCGGTGTCCGACATGGCGGCAAAGAACGCACCGAATCGGTTTGCTTTGTGGGAGGCAAACTTCACTTGAACAGTCTTTGTGTCAAGGGTCGGTTCAGATAAATCGAACTCTTCTCCGTCCTCTTCCGGCCAATCATTGCTATCTACCTTTTTCAAGGGAGGATATTGCAATAAGCTGACGAGGCCGGCATCGGAAATGAAGACCCCGAACCGTTCGTATGCGTCAATACCGTCTATGTTGAACTTACCTATCATAGCACTTTCGCATGTTCCGATATTTCGATAGTGGCTTCGCCGCCACCGTCTTTGTTTACAAATACGACCGCCCAATTTGAGGCTTTAATATGCGCGGTAGCTCCGTGCATCAAGACTACTTGATACCGTTCTCCGGGGATGCTATACTCCAACTCGGCGCGACAATTACCAACGAGAATCACCAAAGGGCGGTTCTGAATCTTCACGTCTTCTTCGACATAAATACCGAGGTTTTCGGCCGTAGGGCCTTTGAATTTTCGGCACATTTCAATCGTCGGGAAAGAACGCTTCGTACAAAACTCGATGCCCTGCGGAGACGAAAACAGTTTAAGCACCTGTTCAAGGGTTTCCGTCCCCTTGAACATACTGCATACACGATATTTCTCCGCCATATTGAATAGCGAGCGATTTTCGCACTCCTTCTGCGCCTGTTGTTTGGCATCTTTCCATTGTGCGTATATGTCTCTAATAAGGGGCTGTTCCATTGCTATTTAACTCTTAATCCATCATCACCGATTTCGTCAAGTTTATTCCTCATGCTGGAAATTTGCTTGTCAATATTGTCGAGCCGCTTGCAATACTCGGTATTTGCGCGAATTATGTTTATGGCTTCCAGTATTTTATCACCCAAAAGGACTATCAATTTCACGTTTTCATTCATCGTGTAGGTGTGTCCTTGAATAACTGTTAGACGTCCGTTATTCTCATCAACACTCTCTTGACTTGCCGTTGCAATGCCCCGCTCGGAGGCTTCACGGGCATCATCGGTTACGGTAATCAAATTTTTGATGGAATCCGGAAGGCTGTCCCAAATGGTTTGGAACTCGTCTCCTACGGCATTGAGGTCATTGGCAAAACCGTTCATGGATTCCATGATGGCGTCGATACCCGCAAATTCACCGTCCTTGTACCACTTCGATTTGTATTTGTCGAAGATGTCGCCCAGCGGTTCTTCAAGGTATTTGCTCACCAACATTCTTTTGATGACGTTGGCTACGATGTCGTCTACCTTCTCGCCCCATGCTTCCGCGGCATCTTCTCCTGCTCTGAAGGCTTCGATAAAGGCATCACCGAGTTCGCTTGCAAGGTCAGCGGCACTACCGCCCATAATCTCCTCGACAATATCGTTGATGATTTTATTCGCCTCTTCTCCAAGTTCAATAATCTGACGCTCCCAATCTGCGATTTTGCCGTGGTCAGTCTTTTTCTTGGCATCCTCGTTCCGTATCTGTTCCTGTATAAGCAACTGTTGTTGAGCGATATTTGCCAACTGATTCTTTGCGTCGTCAAACCGCTTCTCTCCGAGGGCCTTATCTACCGTATATTCGAGGTTGGCATAGGTTTTTGCAATCTCTTGGGAAGTTTTCTTGAGTATTTCTTCCTTGTATATAACCTTACCAATAATCTGATAAAAGCTCCCCCATGTACTCATTCCTGCAGAATGCAGTTTCAACACTTCGGTAGTAACCTCGGCATAGGTGCTCTTAACCAACTTGAGAATATCAAGATTCTCATTGAGACGAGAGGCTTCGGTATTCTCCAGCTCCCATTGTAGCTGGTCGATGCGTTCCTGCAACCGCTCAATTTCTTCTTGGTATTCATCGTCTTTATTGAACAGGTTGATGATTGCCATAGCAACCTGCATGGCCGCAGAGATAATCGTTAGGATGACACTCGCTTTCTCGACAGTTTGAATCGCTTTGGCTGATGCTGTGGCCGCGGTTTGGATTCCAGTGGAGGAAGTCGTTGCCAAAGTGATAATGCTGTTAATCATGCTTAACGTAGAGGTCATAATCTGGCCCGCCGAGGAGATAATCTTTCCGGCGGTTCCTTCAACGGCGTCGCCAACACTTTCAAATTCCTTTTCTGCTTCCATCAAGGTCTTGTAGAGGTCTTCCCATTCCTTGATAGTGCGCTTGCCGGGTGTCAAATCATTATCGGCGTTTGCCTTCTCAACCTTCTTGCGAGCGGTGTTTACCTTTGCACGGGCAACAGCCATTTGGCTATCATCGGCATCGCCAGATTGTTCGAGCTCGGCCAACTCTTGTTCTGCCTTTGCAAGTACGGCCTCCAACTGCCGTAACGTCATGTTGGCGATAGCCTCCATCCATGACTGATAGGTCGCTTCTCGCTGGGCAAATTCCTCATCGACAGCTTTCAGAGCCTCGGTTTCGCTACGGTTCAACTCATCAACATTACCTTGTGATACGCCAGAACGGAAGGAGCCGTCTTCATTATAGAGGGACTGACGTTTTTTGTCGTATTCCTCTTTGATTTTGCTCCTTTTCTGTTCATAGGACATGTAGTCGGACAACATATCGTCCAACGCCTTTTTGTTGTCAGTAACAAGTCTATCATTGGCCGCTTTGGTAAGGGCGTCAAATTGGCTGGCGACATCTTTGGGCAGTTCGGTAGTAGTCGGAGTGAAGGTCATCCCCTTTTTCTTCCAATCAGGATTTTTGGACTCCCAAATGGTTTTCTCCCGCTCCTGAATTTTCAGTAAGGTATCTTCCTTCTGGCGTTCAATAGCCTCCAACTCTGCTTTATGATTCAACTCGTTTTCGGCGAGCACTTTTTCGAGACCTTCATCCATCGCGTCGATTCGTGCTCGTTGGATGGACAGCTCCATGTCCTTATAGAGTCGTTCAAGTTCACGCCCTTCATTGGCTATCTTGGTCTTATAGTCGGTGGTCGATGATGTGCTGGCCTTCTTACTTTTGGGGTCAATACCTCGCAAGGTGTCGTATGCGTCTTCGGCAGCTTTCAGCTCCTTACGCTTGTCCTCAATAGCCTTCACGAAACTTTCCTCATTTCCCTTTCCGGCAAGCAGGTCTTTCAATTCTGCTTTGAGAGTCGTAACCTTATTCTTTGCGGCTTCAAGTTGCTCCGAAAAGGTCTTGAACTGTTTGGTACTACTGTTAGTTTCGGTAGATGTGGTGGCAATCTCGGAATTGAGACTTGCGATAGTCTGGTTTACTTTGGTCAGACGTGCATCAACATCATTGAATCGAGCTTCTGCCTTCTGAAGGTCTCTTTGCCCGAACATGCCTGCAACGTCGATAATCGGTTTATCGTAATATGCAGAATTGGTGCGCTTGAGGGAAAGGTCTTCACGAGCGGAATCCCACTCTCTCTGAAGTTCGCGCTGTTCCTTATATGCCTCTTCCAGTTCTTCTTGTGCGGCCTTCAACTTGATTTGCTTTTCAAGATGAACGAGATAATCCTTAATTGCATCGGTGTTATTGTTCACCAATTCCCCCTCTTTTGAAAGAGAAGCATTGTATTCGGGTACAATCTCGCGCAATTTATCCAATGCCTTTTTGCGCTCATCATAAGCGACATTGGCGTTGGAAACGACATCTTGAAGCGACTTGATTTTTGCGGCCTCCTTATCAAATTCCTCCGAAGCCTTCTTGTTGGCGTTCTCAAGCCTTGAAACAGAGTCTTCCGCTTCGTCTGACTTATCGCAGAACATTACCAAAGCGGTGATAACGGTAGTGAGGGCCGAGAATGCGAGTACATACGGATTCGCTTTCACAGCCTGATTGAACAAGATTTGCGCTTGAGTCGCACGAGTCAGCATTTGAGTTTGAGCGAGGAGTGCCCTTGTTGCCACAACCGTAGCCGACACTTTCTGAATGGCATTAATAGCGATAAGTGCCGCCTTGTATGACCCGTATGCCGTAACGAGTGTGCCGAGAATCTTCAATACGGTATCGTAGTGCTCAACGAGATACGTTAAGCCCTCGATTCCTGTATAGATGAAACCTTCGCTCGATTCTCCCATCTTATCGAGGGCGGCATCCCACGCATCGCCGAGATTGGAGATTTTACCGATGACGGACGTACTTTGTTTCTCCATCAGGTTGAAAAACATTCCGCCTTCCTCGGTCAAGCTACTGATGACCGCTTGCACTTCGGGGAACCCGACCTTGCCGGCCTCTACAAGCCCCCTGACCTCACTTTCTGCCACACCGAAATACTCGGCCAACTCCTTAATCATCGGAATACCTCGGCCGACAAATTGATTAAAATCCTGCGTGTAGAGACGGCCTTGCGTCATTGTTGTTCCATATAGGTACACAAGGTCGCCGAGCGGTTGTGAAAGGCCCGCGGCAATGTTTCCCAACTTTATTAGGGTCTCATTGACTGTCGCGGCATCTTCACCATAGGCAAGGAGTTGTTTTGCACCATTGGCAATACCCTTCATGTCGAAGGGCGTTTTGGCGGCAGTCTCCCGGAGTTGATTCATAAGCGTCGCGGCTTCCCGCTCGTTACCCAGAATCGTTTCAAGAGCTATTTCGATTTGCTGAAATTCTCCGTGAACGGTCGCCATTGACTTTACGAAACTGGTAGCCTGCGCCGCCGAGAAAAACGCGAAAACGCTGGAAGTCGCACGCTTGAACATTTGCTCAATCTTTGCTCCTTCCTTCTCCGCTGTGTCGCCACTCGCAATGATGGCCGAGCGAGAGGACGAAAGTGCTCTCAAAAGGTCGGTCTCATCGCCGGTAACAACAAAATGGATAGCTCCCTGTACTCCGTTCATTATTCTCCGAGTTGTCCGAATTGTCTCAAAATTGCCGCGGCATTTGCCGGGTCGTCCGCATTAAGCACTTCTGGCTTGTCCTCTTCATTAAAAGAGGTCAGAACCGAGATGGCGTCGGAAGTCATCATGTTCAAATTGAGATAGCTGATACCCCAAAGGACATAATCAAGCGTCCATCCGTATTTGGAACACGCGACATCCAACATTCCACCCCAAAGAGAGCGTCCACCAACTACTCTACTCGATTTGCCCTCTTTGTTGCGATAGGCGCGTTTTGCCTTAATATCTTCGTTAATCGAATAGAGGTCATAAAATTTTCGTAATCGACTTGTGTGAGGATTGCGAGAAGGCATGTCCCGAAGTCGGGCGGCAGGCAGTTCCACTTGAAAAATTCAGCTCGTTCGCATATCTTGTCGTTGTCGAGCAAATCTTCTTTCTGGTCAAAGGTTGCGACTGCCATAATCTCACAGACTATATCTGTTTTGCTATCGCATATCCTCATGGCTTCCAAATGTGGATTTTCGCTCAAAGCCTCCTCGTCGATTTCGAGTTGCAGGTAGAGTTTCGATAGAATTTGCATCTTGCCGAGGGTCGGCGGATGAACATCGAATTTCTCTCCTTTCAACTCGAAGGAGATAGGCCGGCCAATCATCGCATCCGATACCGCCGATTCTATAAACCGTTCTTTATCCATATCCGAAAAAACTTGAGCGGATTGAAGGGGTCGAACCTCCGTTTTCAGTCTGGCAGACTGACGCTCTACCGTTGAGCTAAATCCGCATGAGGGATGGGCCGGCAGATAGTCCACCCCAGAGACCAGCAATTCTATTTGCCAGTCGATTGTGAAGAGGCTTGGGCAGCCGCCTTTTTCACGTAGAGGGTTGCCGGTGCTACCGATTCGCTTTCCGGCTCCATCGTCGTTACCTCAAATTCAATCGTCCATCCTTCCGCCGTAGCGAATTTGGGAGTGATAGAGGTGTAGCAATACGGAAGTTCTGCACCGATTGCACCGACAAGAAGTGGGTCTACGGTGTATGACCTCGGTTCCGAAACAATGGTTGTTTTCATAGCCAACTTATCGGTGGACACCGAAAGGCCAAAGAATTTGGCAATCTTGTCCAAAGAGGCTTTGATTACCGTGAACTTCAGAGTCCACGTACCTTCAAGTTCCATCTTGTCCACCAACTCGTGACCTTCACCGAAAAGTTCGTTCACGTTGCCTTTAACAAGTTCAAGGGAGGTGGTGTTCTCCTTAATCTTGCCGACATCTTCGAGGGTAGTGCCGAGCGCACCGCTTTCGCCAGACGCACCGGATTTAATTGTAGGCTTACCCCATGCCGTTACTGCGGATGCTGTTGCCATAATGGTCTACTTTAAGTGAGTAAATGATAATCTGTTGTTTATGCAATGCTCGTCGGCTCCATTCACTTTGTAAACCGTCTGTTTTTCAATGGAGAACCGATAATCACTGACTGTATATTCCTCCAAGAGGTTAATAGCGAGCCGAGATAAAATGCGGACTCTCGGTTTGTCGATAATCATCTGATTGTCGCGCGGAGTGTCCGGGACATAGATATTGATATTGACAACATTCTCTTGCGAGTCTCCACCGACAAGGCCGTCGAGGATGAGAATCGTTATATCCTCTTTGCCGGAGTTCTTCGGTCGTTCGTCGGTGTATAACTTACCGCCGTGCGACAAAACTTCTCGGTGCAAATCCGACCCTTTCAGAATCGAATAGAGAATGTCCGTTATTTCCGCATCAGACTTCATTATGCCGCTATTTGAGTTTTCAGTTGTCGCATCATTCCGGGGAGTTCTCGGCGGGCCAAAAGCTCCGCGGAGGTTAGCACGACCTTGTTATCCATAGCTTCGACGTAAGCCGCATAGTGCATACCTGCAACAACAATGAGTGCGAATCCGGTCTTGTAGTTGCTCGCGAGCTTCTTTGCGAGGGCTTTTCCCTCTACCGGGCCTTGTGTGCCATTTTTGACTTGTTTGAAATCACTCATGGACACAATGCGACCTTCCATCACGATTACATAGCCGATTGAGCTGCGAAGATTTCCGGTTTGGTCGTACCAGCTTTCTTCTTGCGACCTATCCCGTGCTTCGATGATGCACTTCTCACCTAAAAAGGCCAACATCCGAACAACTTTCCGTTTGGCTTCCTGAATTGCTTGTGCAATGGCCCTATCAATTACACTGATAGGGGTAGTCATCTTCATAGCCATAGTTTCGTATCGAGCTGTCCTTTGTGGGGGCGAGTAATGGGTTGTTCGCTTTGTAGATTCCCGGCTTTATCGTATAGGCGAACCATGTCGCCATGCCGATAGATTCGGTCATCAGGGTCGAGATAAACCACGTAGGAAAAGGTGTAGAATGTTCCGTCGTCGAGCTTGATTTGCTGGCCCGTTCCGTTCGCTACATAGCGGCAGGGTATCGGGTCGCTCCATGACTCGGTATCGGCAATCCAATCTCCGGTTGCGTCGTCCCGATGACCGGTTGTACTACGAATCCTTAACCTATGTGGTCTAAACTCTACCATCTGACTACTCGCATAGATTCTCTACGGTCGGTTGCAGGGAAATACCGATAAGAGGCTCACCGTATTTCGCATAGACGGAATTTGCCGTGTTGATAAGAATATCCTTATCGTTCACGCTGATACTCACGTCTCCCTCGCTCACATTGGCTACCGTTACCAGATATTTCATAATATCTGCCTCGCAGAGGGCGAAGGCTTTACTTCCCATCACTTGAGTATTGATTTCCTCTTGTAATGAATCGTAAATGCCTCGCCGTACCGCGATGGTTTCGATAGTGTCTTTCGGAACGGGATAACCGACACACGATTTCAGGGCCTCTAATACGGTCTTCATATCCCTATGCCTCGATACCGAGAGCCTTCTTGAGTGCTACCTTCTGTTCCTCGTCCAGAGCCTCGATTTTGGATTCGAGATTGGCGGCCGTGATGTTCGGATTGGTCGTTGCACCAATCGACTTCATGGCGGCCAAAACGGTCTCCTTGTCGAAAGCCGAATCGAACACGTTCACCGTGTTGTCTGCACCAGAACTGTTGGCGGGAGCTGATGCGGGAACCGCAATGCTTCGCCTGTCTTCGAGGCTCATTTCATCCGTGGACTGGCCGTCGGCCCATTCGGTATTTGCGATGTTTGCAAATACGAGCGACCCACGATTGATGAGAGCGGGCTGAACATACGCTTCAATCATCGTAACCTCAAGCAGGGGGTTCACCTGCGAGTACACGGTGGTTTTGGCGTACTTGCCCTGTGCCTGAATCGCGGCTGTACCTTTCACGAAAGGAACCGGCTTATAGTACGTCCAGCCAAGCTGGGCGACAGGCGATAAGGCAACGACGTTCTTGTTCCACGGCTTGATGGTCGTCCGGGAGCCGTCTTTGTGCTCGATGGTTGCGTAGCTGTCCAGAACGATGATACGTGGATAGCCGTGCTTGTTCTGATAGGCGTTGATGTTGTCGAGAGACAACACCTCGGACGAGACAAGGCCCGTTACATTGAGCAGGACGGAAGCGACACGCTTCATTGTTTTTTCCTGCGAAAGCAGAAGCTCGAATGTAGCCTTTTCGAGGAAAGCGAACATCGGCTTCTTCTTGCCCTGCGAGGCTATCATGTCCTGCCACTTGGCGAGGTCGCCAAGACCGTCAGCACCGGATTGACCCCACGGAATAGCGGAGGCGACGAAGTTTTCCTTCGGTACGTTGAAGTTGATGACGTCCTCGGTTGCCATATCTCCTTCGATTTCCTTCGGGAAAGTCTGGATGCCTCGCGACCCGAGACGGCATGCGTCGATTTCGATTTTGTAGTCTGCACCGTCATTGCAGGCTTTCACGTCGTCGTATACCATATCTACGAGGTAGCGAGCAGTCTGCTTGTCTTCGGTGTTAGCGGCCGCAATGGTCTTCAGGTCTTCGTACTCACCGATTTCCAGCTCCGTCTTTTCCTTTGACATCGAAATCTTGGAGAGTTGTCCACTCCACGAACCAACCGTCTTGCGGCTTTTCAGCGGTGCTTTCGTATTGAAAGCGACACGGTCTGCCGATACGGGAATACCGTCCTCACCTTCGATACCCTTCAGGTCGAATTTGGGAGTGTACTTCAGCGGGAACAGTACCGGCCAGATAAGGCCGTTGCCCGGCTTATAGGAATCGACCTCTGCCTGCAATCCCGGCTGGTCGAGGTCGAAAAGGGGTTTATTCATGTGTCCCATAGCTTACACGAGTGAAATGTTTTTCATCATCGCTACCACCTCCTCGGAGATAGGAGCAGTTTCCTTACGCAGATTTGCGCCGTTGATAAGGCGAACCTCTTGGTCTCCCTCTCCTGCGTATGCGGGAGAACCGAGGATATACGCCGGCTGATAGATGGGTTCGGCTGAATCGGCACTTGCGGCTTTGGCCTGATAGAGAACCGTGCCGATGGTGATTTCGACACCCATCGTTACCGTTACGATGTCGTAGTTCGGATTGCTGGTGTCTACCTTCGTCGAAGCAACGGCCTTCTTGCCATGTCCGATGATGTCGCCAGATGCGATACCGCTTCCTTTTTCGATTTGAATGGTGGTGTCGCTACTGCCGACAGCTTTCGTTAGACGGTATGCCTTAATAGGCTTGCCACTTGCGTCGAGAGCTGTTCCCGGCATGATGTCATGGGCCGGATTAGGAATGACACCTCCGGCCGGCTTTTCTGCGAACACCTGCTCGAAAACTACGGGCATGGGTTTCGCCGGAGCTGTGTAATGGAATTTCCTTTCCATGTTTCTTACTGATTGGTTGGCAGCCCTGCGATGGCCGGGGCTGCGGTTTCGGCCTTACGTTCGCTGATTCGCTCCTGAAGCGCGGGGTCGAGAGTTTTGTTTCCTTCACTCGAACCACCTTTCGGCTTGGGGGAGTTTTTCAGCCCTTCGTTGGAGTTCTCTTGCACATAGGAATCGACATCGGCTGTAATTTCAGTCAGATATTCAGCGAAGTCATCGTCGCTCTCGAAGGTCATACGGCCGAAGTTTTTGAGGAGCGTTTTTTCGTATGACCCGCCAGCCTTTTTCGCGATTTCTTTAACCTGCGAAAGCCGCGTGTCTGCGATTTTGCTACCTTCAATAGCTTCCAACCGTTTGGCGATAGGGGAAAGGGTTTCGCTCACGATACCGCCGAGGAGCTTCTTGAGGTCATCCATGTTTTTGAGATTGATTGCACCCGTCGATTCATCTTTCTCGTTGGCCTGCTCGCCTTCCTTGTCGGACGGCTTTTCAGTCTTTTTCGACTCGCCGGTTGCGGTATTGGATTTGTTGCCATCCCCGTCCTTCGACTTGTTGATGATTCGACTGGCCGAGGTCTGGGCTAATTCGAGATAGGGCATCACCGCGTCGATTTCAGCGTCAATGTCCTCTTCTGTGGCATCATCACCGAGGTTGTTTGCAATCCGGGATGCAACACCCTCGATTTCCATTCGGTTGAACCCCAACGACGCCACTTTGGGTTTCAACTTTACGATTACTTGTGCGACCTTACTCATCGTATTGGTAATTAGTTAAATAAAAGTCTGCTGACACGTATGCCAGCAGACTCCCCACGTTACTAAAAACCAAGAGCAAGTGTGTTGTTTCGTGCAGTAATCCGTGGCGTACATCGTCATACGCTTGATGCAAATATATACAAAAGTAGGGACAATATCCCTACTTTTGAAGAAAAAAATATGCAAAATTTCGGCTTAAATTACTCGTTTCTTTGTAATGTTATGACTAATCGGAGATTACAAGTAACCATTATTTTGCATTATAAAGGGTCTTTATAAATGCGTCGCGGGCATCATTATACTCGAAGCCTTCACCGATGATAACCCTTGCCGCGCCGTAATAGGAATTACTTGTGAGTTGTCGTTGCCAGCATCCATTGAACCGAGACCATTTGAATCCGTTTCGTTTCAAAGAGAATATCACATTTGAGTCGGGCTTTTTGTCGTGGAAGATTTGCAGGCGGTCGTCGGCGTAGTTCTTGACTACCTTACCACCATCGAAAGGTATCTTGACACTTTCCCGATTTTCACGTTCTGCTTGCCGCTGGATGGCTTGCTCGCACACTTCTTGGAGTTTCCAGATTTTATGCCGCGACGTGAAGAGTGGTTTTTTCAGCCCTGTTGTATCGCTCTCCTGTACCTCCTTGATGTACGCGAGAGCTTTCAATACGAGGGCGGCTTTCCTACTGTTGGCGAGGCGTTCAATTTTGCCGAAAATCGAGTTGGTGAATGCGGTTCGGTACGAGTAGGTGTTCTTGCCGGTGTCAATCTCAACACAAGTTTGCACGTTATAGTCGATGTCTCGTTTGAGACCGTGCCATTCTTCGGCCTCTTTCTCTTCGGGAGATTTAGCGGCTTCAATGCGCTTTGCCACCCGCTTGGCATACTTGGCCCGCCATTCACTAAATTCTTCGACAGCTCGGTCGAAGGAGTTGTTGGATTTCTCGTTTCGTCCGACCGGAAAGTTGGCAGGGCCGGTAATCATTACACTCAATATGCGGGAATGTTTGTCGAAAAGCGTCCCAACCCATTCCCTGAACTTGGCGACGTACTCATCATGTTCTTCAGGCGGCAATTTTTTCAAGTCCTCAATAACGAGAGATTCATACTCGCGAATTGCTGTTGCGGCGCGAATTTCGGGGCTGAAGCTCGTGCCGTCGTATGCTCTTACGGCCCTTTCCCAAAGGTCTTCAAAGGAAATGTCGTATTTCCATGATACTACCTCCCAGAGTTTCATTTCGGTTTCGTTATCAAAAACGACCGTAGCATTGCCCAATCCGGGCTGGGAAGCAAGGTGAGCGTATTCGGTGTGCATGAAACCTTCCCGGAGTTTCTGACCGCGCCATTCAAAAGTCCATTCTCCGTATTCGGGATGGGCGATTTGTCGCACTTTGTCTGCACGATGGCAGTTTCTCTTACTCAAGACGATTGTTTCCATTTTGCTCTTTATTTATTGGTTTTCAGAATATCAACTTTGTAGCACTTCATCATTTTATCAGTCTCTATACCCATATTCCACCACTTACCAATGTAGTAATCACGGGCGTCTTTTTCCGAAAGGTTTATCGGAGTAATGAAGCTATCGAGGTCTCCGTTTTTGCCTCTCAAATAAACTTTGACTATCGTGCGAGCCATGACTACTTTCTTTGGGATAACCATAAATCACGTTTGGCCCGACAGCTATCAAGCGAAGCTCCAACACAGGAGAAAAGTTCTCCATCCTCAGTGCGGTAATCATATTGCCACCGTGTCACCTCCTTGCGACCGATTCGAGTCCTGTAAGAGGTGTAGTTTTCTTGTCCGGGCCGGCAGGCAGAGCACCCGTTTACGTTGATTGAGTTTTCCATATTGCTTTTAATTATAGCGTAGAACAAGCCACGCGAGTTATACATATTTATCCAACTCTTTTTCAAGTTCCACTCGGTCTATTTCCGGGAATAATTCCAAAACAAGCCCTAAAGCTCGGCAATAATCACAACCGAATTCTTCTGTATCCATAAGGCGTAGCACCATAGCACATGGGATGCTCTTCATATGTTCACCGGAAATTATTTTGAAACGCAGTAAATCACGTTCATTGAGTAGTGTTGTAGGCCCTTTCATGCTGTAATCTATTTATTATAAATTAGTTTTCCATGATTATAATTTTGCAATTTTGAGAATTGTTTCAATTTCTCTTGCAAACCGGCGTTCATATTGCATGGCTGGTGTCACATTTACATAACCAACGAACGGGTGCGATTTGATGATACGGCCAGCCTTGCTGACGGCCTCCCGTAAGGCTCGATAAAACTTTGAATCAATCGTGACACGTTCGATGCCGACCATAAGGTCTGTTCTGCCATTCGTGAGGTCTGCGTCGATGAACTTTATTATTGTCTTCATAACTTATTGATTATCTTTTATTTGTATTGTAAAACTACAAAGTTTATGACTTTTTACCAAACAGATAACCTATTATTTTTCAGTGAATTGCAATTATTTTTCGCGCACGGGCTTATAAAAAAAGTGCTGGGAAATACCCAGCACTTTACACAAGACGAAGACCGTTCTCAAGACGCCCTTTTTTGAAGTTATCGCGTACCCAATAGGGAACGGAAGAGGATTCCTTTGCCCGTGTCATATTATCGGAGCACCACTTTTTGAAGCCGGGCGGAACGTCTTTAACCTCATTGATGCTCGTTTTTGATTCGGCCCAGAACTCCGAGTCTTTCATCAAAATCGGAATGACGTAACACCGACAGTTTGGATGCCAACTCGTAAACTTGAACCATTTTGGATACTTACCAGCAAAGGCTTCGCATACCGAACATGAGTACTTGCGGCCAGACCGTTTTACTTCATATCCGACAACGAAATCAAGTTGTTGCCAACGCTCATAGTCTGCTGTTTTATAAGCCATGTTTATCTCGGTTCGGGCAAGACGTAGCGCGTTCTTATAGCTACTACGATATTGCCCAGAGCCGGGCGTGTATGATTTGGCCGCTTTCGACAAGACGAGGCTTCCGTATTGATTTCTGACACGGCGGAACAATCTTTGCGGCTCATTTAGATATTCGCGAATATCTCGGCTCAACTCTGCCGCACTTCTGCCTTCCGATAAACCAACAGACAATGCAAGTTCAAGGTTTGACCGATATTCTTTTGTCATATTCCAAATGCGGGCAGATAGATTCATGCCGCTATCTTTCCGTTCTATAAAGGCTTTGAGCGCACCATCGTTACCTTGAAAATACTTTTGATATTCTTTGCCGGCAATTTGTCGGTCTGAAAGTTTCTTGCCGAGAATACTTTTCGTCAGATTGTCATTCTTAACATTGCTTTCGTCCCATTCTGCCGTTACTCCGTTGATAATGACCGCCTGAACATCTGATGCCATCGTGTCCATCAATTCATCAAAACGTGTTTTCAGCTTGGGATAATTACTGAATGCGAACAGTTTGGAACCATCATATTTGACGGACTTTGCAAGTTTGACCGAATCCTTGTTTACCTGCTCGAATATGGCATCTATCAATGCGATATACCGCTCAATACGGGTGTAGTGAGCGGTATATTCTTCCCGTTGATTTATGCGTTTTGTCGGCATAGCTATCGAGCACCCTCAAATACGTCTACAACACGCGAGGACTCTGTTTCGGCCCGCTGTTCCTCTTTGAGTCGTTTCATTTCTGCGTCTACGTCTTTGACCTCTCCGAGACGTTCTACCGCAGTCTGTTGAGACATAACCGGCTTTCCCCCGGTTGCTTCTGTCAGTTCGGAAATTCTCGCGGCCCGGTCGTTCTGAACGAACGGGGTGATGTGGTGTGATACTTTGAGTCGTTTAATGCCGTCTCGCCATTCATTCTTGGCTTCGGCGAGGAAGGCTTTGATGATGTTGCACTCTCTGTCGAACGCCCAAATGATGTCGTCTTTCTCTTCGCCAACTTTCATGTGGGCATCGGCAAGAAGGGTCTTTCTGGCATCTGCACCAATATTGCCGAGGCTCTTCACATTCGTCATGGACAAATTCGGCATCTGGGTATCTTCTTCGATGTTCTCTTTGAGTTGGCTGATGTAGTATTGGATTGCATCGTGCGATACGGCAGGCGACACCAATCCGACGTCTCCACCCTGTTTGAGTTTATAAACCTCGCGGGCTTCTCCGCCGTCCGGCTTATCTCCGATGAGGTCGCCGACGACCTTGACAATCGGAGCGGAGTTTTTGCGTATTACGTCGCTGGTTCGTGAAAGCGTAAGTTCAATGTCGCTACGGTTGTTCGCAATACCGTCGTAAATAGGAGCCGGACGCCACAGGTACACCGCCGGAATTTTACCGATGGGGATAGGTCTGGTTTCGATTTCTGCATCCGTATAAAGGCCGTTTTTGCTGGAATAGCTCTTGAACGTGTCCTTCGTATAGCAGTCGAAATAATACGTTGTCTGTTTCTTTTTTGTGATGGTGTACTCGATGCACATTGCCACCATATCATCATACTCGTCGAAAACTGGCCACAATTTCGCTTCGCTGATTTTCGACATTTTGGTCGGCATGGGAGAATAGCTTCGGCATTTGAACTTATACTTGCACTTGAAACCATAGTCTTCGTTCTCCTCTTCAACTGCATACCATACAGTACATACCTCGCAGGCCCCGAAATATGCACGCATCCGATTTTTGTTCACGCCGTTGATTCTGACCTTCTCGTAGATAGCTTCAATGGCATTGGCGATTTCCTTCAAAGTCTCATCGTCCTCCGTTTCATACTTGCGTTCGACCGGAATGGTGAAACACATCTGGTTCATCCGACGAGTAACTATTTTCTCGGCAGGGTATAAAATGCGGGCGGCACGGTCTATCTGGCCGTTCTTTTTCCGTTTATCTCTTGGCCGGAGGGCAGGATTGGTAATGATTTCGTGCTTTTTAGGGTCGTAATATTCCTCCAACTCCTCCCACAAAGGTACAGGGGTGGTTTTGTCTTTCAGGTCTGCGATGATTTGAGCAATAGGTCTGTCTTCGCTAATAATCTCGTTGATGTCCATTTCGTTCCGTATGTGTGCCGTGCGCCTTTACACGGCGAATTGTCTAAAATCTTTTTATCGGTACATGACAGAAGATAACTTCCGAACATTCACCGTTCAAATAATCTGCGGCAAGAGCGGCAATCGCCCTTGCTCTGGTCGTTGAGAGTTTTTCGATGCCTGCATAGTCTTTCTGTCGGCGCCGGAGCATTTCGACCGCCATCGTGTAACCTTCTTTGACTGACCGATTGGCGGCCCTATTCATAACCTTTTCAGCCAAACGAGCCTCTATCTTGGTGATTACGGCCTCGATTTGGTCTTCATTCGGAACCTCCGTTGATAGGTTGAGATTCTTGGCTGTTTTGAAATAATCTTTGCTGTCCATATCCAAATGTCGGGCTAAATATACAACAAAATAGGGATATTATACCTACTTTGCTATGAAAAATCATCTTCAATATCCGCATCGGACACACTTTCGATAGCGTTGCTCGGATAGAAAGTATTGGCAAGAGCATCGAAATCGTCAGGAGACCGGCCGATACGCTTCTTGATGTCGTCTTTGGGTTCGATGATGATTTTACCATCACTTACGAACTTCCAATGAATTTCGGTTGCCTCTTCTGCAAACTTGTCATTGGGAGGGAGTGCCGGGTTCATCTTGTTCTTGGGGTTGAGCCAATCCCGCACGCACCAGAATAAGAAAGCTCTCATGTTGGCAAATTCGTGCTGGCCGGTAATGTCGTGCAGGTCGCGTGCCCCTTCGGAGTATTTGCACGAAACGGCATTTTTATATCCCAGCTCGCAAAGACGGGAGAATACACCAGCACCCTCTCCGATGGTGTCAATGTATGCCTCTGCATTGTCATCTTGGAGGATTCTGGCTACCATGCCTGCGACGTGCATGTGGTCTGCTTTTCCTGCGGACTGATGCCGCTCGAATTGGGGAACATAGCTCCCGTATCGTTTGCATATGACACTTTCGTCGCGTCCCATGCCGGCTACATCGACTCCGGCACGGCAGGAGCCGATTGGTTCAAATCCTTCTTCTTGCAGTTTGCACCAACGCTGGTTGGCGAGTTCAATCCACTCGTAGGGGATAAGGATATCTTCTGCAACTTTCGGGAACATTCCGAGCACCTTAATTCGGAAAAGGTCGTTTGGACGATACAATCCTCCCTCGAATTTGAAATCACCCTCTCCTTCATTGAAGTCCTGCTCACTTACGGGAGATGCCCAGCTTTTCACTTTGTCTTTCACCCACTCGTAGTCCACTTGTCCGGGTATGATGACTTGTTTTTTAACTACGTTCTCGGCGTTCAGCGAATTGAGCCGGAATTTGGCGAATCGTTCGGACTTCATAGCGCGTGCCGCATATCCGGTGGTAACATTCGGGTTGAATACTATCAAGAGCCGCGAATTACCTTGCAAGTTACCTTCGATGGCCGCAAAGGTCGCTTCGGAGATACCTGATGCCTCGGTTACAACAAACATGGTATTGACCGCATGGAATCCCGACCATGCCTCGGTCGCGTCATCTCCAGCTTTGAAACCGGTAAGAAACCACTCCTCGTAATCGGTACGAATATCGAACGCCACCAATCTACCCGGCAGGAATTGTGCAGCCTTGAACAAACGGCGAACTTCCGGTGACATGATATTGCCGACCTGTCGCGCAGTAGGGGCCGTCATTGCAACCTTCGTATTGCCGACGAGCCTGCCGCGTTCGTCAAATGTCGGAGTCAGGTACATGAAGCATAGCGAGCCGCAGGCGGCAACAAAGTCCTTACCACGAGCTGTCCCACTCGCAACAGCCGTCATCGGATTGGTCTGGATGGATGTGATGATAGCCTGTTGCTCACGGTCAAGTCTGGCGTGCAAAACGTCGCGGACAAACTTGTTCCAGTCTGCCCGCCACGAATTGAAGAGGTCGATATGTTTCTGCTCAATAACCATCAACAAACACCCAGCACTATACTCGCGTCGATATTCAGTTTTCGGCTGATGTCCTGTGCTACTTTGTACGTTGGCTCTGTCTTTCCCGACACAATGGCGCTGACACGCGACGGACTGATATTAAGCATTGCCGCAAGACCTCGCTGGGTCAAGTGCATTTCATACATTCGCAATTTCATCACATCGGCAAGCGACGGAGTGCCAATAGCGAAGTGTTCTTCGGAGTAGTCTGCCACGAGGTTCGACAACAGCTCAAGTTCGATGAGATTTGCGTCATCTTTCGGCGTATTGTCGTCTACCAGCGGAAGCAACTCTTCAACTCGATTAACCGCCCAATCGTATTGGGTTTTGTTCTCAATCTTTGTCATACTTGCTCTACTTTTATATGTTCCGACAATCAATTCTATCGTATTCCTTATGCGTCCCTATGAATCGGATATATACAAACCGAATTGTAAACTTAATCACGGCCACCAGACGGAAATCATTTCCTTTGATATTGAATACATAACGCTGATTGCCTACATTATCAACGCTATTGAAGGTCTTTTTTATATCCGCGAAGCAACTCCATTCGCTTTTCTTGACCTTCTGTACCCAATCCTGCAAAGCAACCTTTGATTCTGGGTGCTTCTCGGCGTATTCCTTGATAGCCTGTTCGGTGAAAATCCTCATGTCTATTTGGGTTGTGCATCAATTATAGTGCAAATATACACAAAGAATTTCATTTTACAAAATATAATTCTGTTTTATGAAACGCCGCTCACTTTTTTTCTGTCTTTGCGAAGTGCAACTATTGCCACGTCCATTGCTTTGCCGATAACGAACGGATGAGGTTGTTTGCACTTCGCGCCTCGTCTCCACTTCTGGTAATGGTGCAGGATGCGTTCTGCATGGTATCTCGTCATTCGGTAGAATCCGAACTCGCATTTGTCTCGACAACTACGCTCGTTGTCGGAGATTTCGCAATAGCCGAAGCCACAACTATCTTCGGCTTTGAGGAAAGAACATTCCCCACAATAACATGGTGTTGGTTTCATTCTCAATGTGCTTTATAGTAAATCCTCGGTTCTTTCGACACGTTGTAAATCCAACTTCCACAACGTACCAGCAAGGCATTCTTGCCATAGAACATCTTTTTCATACCAGCGATACTGCCGGTTACATGGAAGCAGGGGAACCGGTCGATATTCAAGCGTTCGCCATCAGCTTTGTAAAGGGTTCTCGTCTTCATTGGATAACTCATTTTGGGGCTTGTCAGAATTGAATCGTCCACACTTATTGCAATGAACGCATATTTCTCCGTAAGACTCATCGAGGTTCTGACAATCGTCTATTGCGCTCATACATACGATTATTCCAAAATCATTTTTCATTATTTTACTTTTCTAAAAATTACATCTATACCGTCAGACCGCTCTTCTCCGAGACATGGGCCGAAGTATTTGATAAGCGTGTTATATCGCTCTTCCTTACACGGCGTTGCATGACACCTTGAACACCTGTTGGCCACTTTGGTAGTGCTGACTTGATAGGTCGAACCTTTGTACTTAAAAACCGAGTACAACAAGCGTCCTTCCATAGTTTTCATTGTAGCGCAGTTTTCAAGGTTTCGTAAAGAGTGTTTATCATTGCCTCTGCCGCTTCCATATCGCTTACAATGTCCTTGATATGATACGGAGCACCGTTCTTGCCGTGGCCGTCCGTGCCTATCCACAGATAGGCTTCATAGTCGGGGTCATAACCCTCGTAATATTGTTCGATTTCTTTCAAGAGGGTATCGGGGTCGTTATCTTTCATTTCTGCACAGAAATCAAAGTCCTGTCCTGCCGGCGTATATTGGGAAAACTCGAATTCAACAACGTTCGGAACGGAGGTATCGGACGTAACCTGCCATCCCAAAGAAGTGGCGACGGTTGTAATCTGTTCAATCAAGTCCATTTTTCAACTGCTTTATGAGTTTGTCAAGCCCTCGTCCGTCCTGTATCGTTTTGCCGGTTGCCCACCCGCTGTACGGGAAGAACGTAACGGTCTTGCCTTTGTGAATGAACTGTATTTTCTTGTTATCCCGCAGCGTGATTGTGTAGCCAAGTTGCTCAATTCGCCGAACCGCATGGGCTATGCGCTCCGGTTCCAGCCGCTCCATCCGCTCAATGTTCAACCTTGCCATGTCCTATGATTTTTTCGGGGTGAACATCAAATTCCCAATCAACTTCGTCGTTGGGGAGCGAGGAGTGAATTTCTCCGCCAAGCACAAGACCACAATGTTTTTGCACATATTCTTCGGCTTGTTCTTGGCTTTCCGCTTTGATTCTGAATGTTCCGCTGAATACAAACTTTGTAGGCACAGCGTAAAATCGTTTCTTGCTCATGGTGCTACTTCATTGATTTGACAAATTCTATCGTTCGTTGAATCTTATCAAGGTTCACCTTCAAGCTATTGATGCGCTCCTTGATTCTGTCCGACTTCGAGGTGGAAAAGTTGAGCTTGCTATGCCTCATTCCATAGCCCCAACCCATCCTGCTGATTCTTTCGGTCTCCGCGCGGTTGGCGTCGAAAAGGCGGTCTTCGGCGTTCGATATGCTGGTCTTGATGCTCGCGGCACGCGATTCAAGGTATTTGAGTATGCTTTCCATACGGCCCATCAGTATTCAGGATTGATGTAATGCCGTTGATAATGAAGTGCCAAACGAACTCCATCGCGGCATTCCTGACCTTCTGCTATCCACTTGCCGTTTCTGCGCTTGGTAAATATCTTCTCTCCGCCTTCCAACTCAGGCAAAATGTCGTAATTGCCGGCAAAGTAGTCCACGCAGTTTGTAGCATTGAACCTGACCGCTATCTTGCGGCCAGTTAATACTTGTGTTACGGTTGCGGCACGGTAGTCGGAATAGTAAACGATGGTACACTTTAATCCAACCTCCGGGACAAGGTTTTTAATGGCCTGCTCTCGCTCCTTTTCCATCTCGTCCCTTTCTTCAAGGGTTTCCCAGTTCTTCATTCGAACTTCAATCTCGTGAAGTTTGTCAAAACTCTCTTTGCTTGTCATTGCTCTTGGTATTTGGTTCTGATTATCTCTTTCGCTTTTGACACCTCGGCGTTCGTATCAACTCCGAGACTCTGGTAAAACTCGGCATGTCCTCCGAGGCTCTCCGAGGCGATTTGAAGCGTTCTTGTCTCCTCTCTGGTGAATCCCACCCGAAAGGTGGAGAAAATCGAAAATGCACCGTGATAATCACCTACACGGAACATTCGGAGGGCTTTATCGGTTTTGCGAATCATCGGGCAGGGTTATGGTATAAGCACCATTCTCACGGTTGATAACATAGGTGACTTTGGTGTTTTTGCGCAAGCCTTCAAGCCGACGCATATCGGTCGTGAAATGCGTTCCGGTTTCACGAATTGACCAACAAGCCGATTCGCCATCCTTCATTTCATCAATAGACTCGAAGTCATAAACAATGTCGGACTGGTAGCCAGTCATTATCTGCAATGCCTTGTTGAGCATTTCGATTTTAACTTCTCTTGCTGTCATAACTATCTGTTTTTTAATTGTTTGTTGTTCTTTTATTGATATGTAAATCTACAAAGAATGTAACATTTGACCAAACAGATAACTATTTATTTTTCAGTGAATTGCGAGTTTTTTTACTCTGTCCGAAACTACTTTTGGGGCTTATCATCGGAGGTCGCGGCTTTCATCAATTCGAGGAAAGGATTTACCGTGAGGTCGGTTTCTGTCTTCTCAACATACCCGCGGTGCTTCATCTTGGTCTTCGACAGCCAAATGAGCATCGTGGTATCTTTGTCGATGGTGGCTTTGGAGAACATGGCCGTTTCGATATTGTCGTAGAACTCTTCGGCCACGTTGTCCCAATCTTTTTTGAAGGTGTCATCTTCGTCCCTCCAACGATACACAGTATTGCGAGATATGCCCACGACTTTACAGGCCGCCGAAACATTCAACAGCCTTTTAGAGAGTGCTTCAAGAAACAGTTTCTTCTTCCGTTTGGTGGTAAGAGACTTTTTCGCTTCTGCTTTCTCTACATTACTCGGTCGCGTTGTTTTCTCGTCCGCCATCCAGCATATTGTCTACAAGTTCGACCATTTTGCACACACTCAACGCCTGTGCTTTGATTTTGAATCGGCTCGATACCTTCGCTGTAACCTCGTTCAGCCGCTTCATGTAGTTCTTGTCCATGATGATTGTATTCTCCAACTCCGCTGGAGTATAGGCTTCCAGTTCTTCCAAAAGGCGGTCGAGTGCGGCCTTGCTGGTGTCTACGAACATAAGGGTTACGGGCACGACTTCGTTGTTGGGCATTTCCACGGTGTAGTCGATGTCTTTTACTCCTTCCAGAATTTCATTACTGATGTGGGCGTACTCCTTGAAGGCCACGTCACGGATTTCGTCGAGAAGCTGTTTTATGATTTCCGGGTCATCCTTGCCGGAAATTGAGTTGTGGGAAAGTTGCTTTGCGCGAATCTCGTCATTCGATGTGTCTTCTTCCAGAACGTACATGACCGGAATGATGGTAAGACCAGCCATCTTTGCCGCTTCGACACGATGGTTACCAGAAACCACGGTAAAGTGGCCGTCAGGGTATTTCACGCAGAAGGGGACTGACGAAAGTTCGCCATCCCGTTTGATGTTGTCTACCAACGCGCGGAAATCGGTCTGTTCCATGTACCGCGCATTCTTGTCAATGAGGCGAATTTTGGAAATCTCAACCTCTTCAATTTTGAATCGTCCCATGCTATTTTGAAAGTTTTTGAGCTGTTCTTACAAGACTGTTCATGTCATTGCCTACGTCCGTTCCGTTACCGTTGCAGAACTTGTCCCACGTCTTGTCGTCGCATCCGTTTAGTGCTTTTACGCCAAGAATGGAATAGACGCGACTGGCGAACTTCCGAAGGCGTGTATGGCAGGATTCATAACCAGCGATGTAACCTTCATAACGCTTGCGGGCTACACAGCAAGCCCCTTTGCATAAGTCTTTTTCGCAAGAAATACCAGCGTTCGGGCATCCGCAGAATTGGCGGGCGTTCTTTCTGATTGTCTTTGCGTTCATGGCATTATCTTTTTTGGCGTCGTTGTCTTCTCTGAAGCCGAGTGAGGCGTTGTTTACGTTTTGACCGATTTCGTTTAGGGCGAATGCAGGTATGGTGTCGGAAGCCATTTCTTGAGAAATTGATTGAAAAACTAAAATTTCTCAAAACCTCTGAACATTGTCTGATTGATTCGGCAAATCTTTCAAAGGTATTGGATAGCTCACGTATGCTCTCTTCGGATGCTTTTTGAATTTCCGGCCATTCAATATTTTTGACCGCGCCGATTTCTCGTTGTTCACCTGTCGCGGGGTCAGTAATAAAAAGAAGGCAATCTTCCCATTCTTGCTCTCCCATAGCTATTTCGCTTTTATGTTGAGAATCGGTTTGATGACTTTAACTACCTCGACCGTATCGCCGATGCAGTCAATGATGGTCTGCATATCCTTGTATGCCATCGGGCTTTCGTCTAATGTTGAATCGCAGACAGAGGTCGAGTAGATACCTTCCATTTGACTTTCAAACTCAGCCATATCGAGTTGTCGTTTGGCTTGGGCACGGGAAAGAACGCGCCCGGCTCCATGAGGGGCAGAGTAATTCCAATCGGGATTTCCCTTGCCTTTGCAGAGCAGTACGCCATCGCGCATATTCATTGGGATAACAAGTGTTTCATCTGCTTCTGCCCTGACCGCACCCTTACGGATAATGTTCCTCGCGAAATCAATGTAGTTGTGTGTGGTGTCGCAGACATATTCGCCTGTGATGCCAAGTGCCCCCATGATACTTGCTACGATGGCACATCGGTTTTGGCCGGCAAACCTTTGGGCAACAATCATATCGTCGAAATATTCCTTCATATCGTTTCCGAACAAATATTTCGACCCATTGGCTTTTGCCTTTGCCGCATGATATTTGCAGACCTGAAGGCCGAAATTTCGTGAACCGGTATGGATGAAGATATACCAATCCCCATCAGCCTCGCCGATTTCGATGAAATGATTGCCTCCTCCGAGGGTTCCGAGTTGTCGGTAGACATTTTCGGGGTCTTGCCCGATTTTGGTTGCGAGTGCTTCCATCGCCGAGTTCTCCGATGCAAATGGATGAAGCGATGTACGATGCGCGAACCCCATTGGGATAGCAGCTCGGATGCGCTCGTCTATTTCCGCAAGGCTCATCGACATTTTGGGGATGCGCCCACAGGTTACTCCGCAACCAATATCGACGCCTATATGATTCGGATTTACTCTGTCCGAAATCGGCATCGTGAAGCCGATAACGATGTCTACTCCTTCATGGGTGTCCGGCATGATACGAACCGGAACATTCGCCGACACTTCATCGTCCAGTATGGAGTAAATCGTTGAAAGCGCGGCCTCCTCTACATTGTCGATAAAAACCTTGCAGTCTTTCCCGTATTTTCCTTTCAGTTCCAACATATTACTTGCTCTTGTAAAATCGTTTCAGAAATTCCTTCATTATCGAATCAAGTGTACCAAGTTTGCCGGCCACCTGATTGTAGTAGAGTTTACCGATACCACGTTCGTCGAGGTCGAAGACACCGCGGTATTTCATTGACACCGGCTTATCAGTGAAAACAGAGGTGCAGATGCGGCCTACCTCCGTTTTGAAGCGGATGCACAACTCGTCGCGGTATTCGGTTGAGAGAACCCCCATGATGAGCAACTTGCTCAATTTCTGGAGTGGATGGTCTATCACGAAGTCGCTCTTCATGGACACGGCGTCCGTGCCGTACTTATCGACCTTCATAAAGTCGAACATGCTTGCTCCGAACACGTAGTCGTCGATGAACCAGAGATAGCAGAACGGAGCTGAACCGAGGATGATGTCTTTCTTCAGGTAAATCATTCGGAGGTAGTCAATTTCACTCATACTGGCTCGCATGAACCGAATCCGGCTTTTGTCCGAGAATTGGTAATCATCCGGCAGACGACGATATTTGAGAGGTACGATGGTACGCTTGCTGAAACTGTTATCACCACTTTCAGTAGCGTTGGAATAGATACAAGTGCGGCCATCGCGAAAAACCTTCTTGCGGCCCATGTATTGATGTTGAGTAATCGCAAGATAGCTAACGCGCTCCTCGTCGATGGATGCGTAATGTGTTCGTTTCCTTTCTTGGATGCCGAAATCCTCGGTAAGGGCTTTTTCCATCGCGTTACTGGCCGCCCGAAGGGATGCAAGAAATTCCGATTGATAAATCACAAGGTCGTCGCTTCCACAGTCCAGAATCGCGTCTTCAAGGTCTGCGCAATACTTGACCGAAATGTTCTTGGCCGATAGATTATCAACGAGTTTCTGGTATTTCTTGCTATATTTCTTGGTGTAGTATTCCAACTTACCTACAAAGTCCCGGTACAGCCCTTGATGGTATATGTCGTCAGACTTCTTGTGCTTTTTGATGGCATTGAACAAATGCAGGGTTGCAACAATCTCACTCGGTTTATCAGATTGGATGTTGAGGAAGCTATATTCTTCGTCGAATGTAAGCTCTTTTATTTCACCCTTGATAGCCTTAAATAGCAGGTAAATGAAATACTCCTTCGTATAGACGACGATTTCGCGGGGGTTAATGACCTGTTCGATGTCGAAATAATAGGAGTTCACTACGCGCACAACGTCGAATTTTGAAGATGCCTTTTTGATGTAAGACAGCATCCGATTCGACTTCTTGAACATTTCACCTACGACTGTCATATTGTCCGAGTGCTCCGCCGCCCAAAGGAGGGGCTTATGTCTGTGCGGAATCTTCTCCGGGTCAATATGAAATGCCGCGATACACTTTTCGACCGTGGTGAGCGTCTTATACTCTTCCATATCCTCGTGGAGGTAGGCATACTCGACGAAAGAGTACATGAACTTGATGGTTTCAAGCGTTTCCTCAAAATTCCACGACGAGTTGAAGATGCGAAACTCAACTGTGCCGATTTTCTCAATGGAAACACAATTAAGCCAATAGCGGATGTGCCCGCGGTCGGAACCATTGCTAAATACCTTGAGGAAGTTTTCAAGAGAATCTGCCGCAAGTGCTCGCTTCACCACGTCCGCAGTCGGGGTCGGGGCAAGATATTTTGTGTCCCACCATTCCGGAAAGTCGAAAATCTTTTTCACGGGAACCGCGGTATAATAGGATAACGCGAACAGCCTCTTGATGACGTCAAGGTCAAAATCTTTGACGTAGAAGTGAGCATCGAAACCTTCATTCCACATTAGGTAGCCGCCGGCGTCTCGGAGCGATTGAATGAAGTCGCGCAATTCGGCAAGGTCTTCTTCGGTGTAATGATACGGGCGGGTGTTGATTTCTCCGCCGTATTGACCGTGGTGGGTAACCGCCGAACCGTCCGAATTATTCATCATCGTCAGCTTGTTGTCCGTCCACTTATAACCAGCCGGCAACGAAAGCAACAGCTTGTCCGCATCAGCAAACTCCAGCTCGAATCCGAATGTCCTATTTCGTATATTCTCGTGCCACATTTTGAAGTTTCACTAATGATTTATAGTTAGGTACGACCTCCACCTTGTCACCTCGTTTGTAGCGCAGGAAGGGGTCGTTGTAGATGGTGTACTCGCTCGAAATATCCGAGAAAGAGAGGCCGCCGGACAACAGCGTGCATTGGTCGGTGTCGATTTCGGAGTAGCCGCCGCGGACTACTATCTGCCGGCGTTCGGGGTACACTCCGATAACCTCCGATTCTATGGTGATAGCATTGCGGCCAAACAAGTGCTTTTTATCGCAGAAGGGTATCGTGCCAAATAAGGCGTATTCCCCGATGCGGACGTCCGTGATGAAAATCGGAGGCTGGGAACTCCGATGCCGCTCCGTCTCTCTCATGTATGAATCCAACTCGGCAAGATAGAAGCTACCGCCGACGCTTACTCCGTCGAAAAGATAGTAAGCCCATAACACCCACTCATTTTCGATTCGAGGCAGTCCGGGGTGATGGTCGTTCAAGCATCCCGACGTAATCATCATGTAAAGTTTCACGTCGCTGGCGTATTTGCGGATTCGGCTGGCCAGACGTTCGATACGACGAATGCCAAGACCCTCGCGGTCATCATCTGCATTGAGCGGTATGTAGAACTCACGAATGTCGCAAACATGGTAACACTCTCGGAAATCGTCGAAGTCGGCTATTACGGCTCCGGAGTGCCGAGAACCTGCCGAATGAAGTGTGTAGCATACGGTGTTTGCGAGACCTTGCGAGTAGAGTTTCAGCGTCTTCACGCACTCAATATCAGCTATATACTCATAGAACTTCTTGAGCATGATGGAGACAGGGATGCCGCCTGCAATCTTTTCTGCCTTATTGATATTGAAGGCTATCGCCTTTCTGTCAATCTTAATTACCATTTCTCAAAATCAATCGTTTGTAACCCTCAATTTCAGTTTTGCCAACGACCTCGAATCCTCGTGCTTTGAAGTTTCGGAGGCTCCACGGGTTGTTCGGCGATGTCAGCGCATAGGCGGCGATGATGCCTTGCTTCATCATTGCGGCCATATTCATCATCAGTAGTGTAGACTGAAGGCCGCGACCTCGGTAGGATGGATGAACGAAACACTTTTCGACGAACCCGATGCAATACTCATTGCCGTAGCAGAGATTGTAAGCAATCGGCACGTCGTTCAAAAACGCTCCGAAACTCATACCCGAATGGAGACTCTTTACGACGTCCTCCTTGACCGACCGCAGACAAATATTGGGTTCGGTCAAGTGCTCCTGCTCGGATGCGAGGATTCCCGAAAGGTCGTCCGTCCGAAGCTCTCTGAATTTCAGTTGCGCTGTTATTTCCATCGTTAGAAAAGGCTTTGTTGTTCAGGTTTCAGGGTTTCTTGCCTCGACTCGGCTACTCCGAACTCCGAAACCTCAATGCCGGTCTGTTCGTTGAGCCACTTGGCGAGGATGTGTCGGTGGCAGAAGTCACCCGGCTTCTCGAAACAGCACAGAGCGACGTCCATTCCTCGGCTCGCCCGTTCAAGGTCTTGGATGAAAGACCGAGCGTCTACCAATCGTAGTACATCGTTACGATACATCCTGATATATTCTTCGTCGGTCAGACGGTCGTCGAGCATATAGCGTCGCGGGGCCACCTGCTTCATGGAAATACCTCGGAAAAAGCGTGGCGGCCAGAGTGCTACACCGATAGGTACAATGCCAGCTTTTCGGAGTATGGCCGCTTTCGCGAAGTATGACGTGTAAATTTTCATAAAGTATTGATTTATTGTGTAAAGTTACAAAATAATAGGGATATTATACCTACTTATCGAGGTATTTTTTTATCTCTTCTGAAAAGGTTTCAACGTCTCGGCAGATGATATACTTATTACCAGCCATTTCCGCTTTTCGTTGCCATTCCTTTTGGGCGGCAGATTGGCGGCCCTTTGGCGTTTTGAGTTCAATGCAAAGTGCGCCGAACCCTCCGCGAGGGACAAGGAGAATTAAGTCTGACACACCAGCGACCAAACCTTCCGCCTTCTTGCGGCTTCCACCGACACAGATGGTTTTATAGCCCGTGCTGGTACGAATCATTTTCATTGCTCTTTTACCATCGTTCGGGACTGCGAATAACATTCCGGAAAGGGATGGATATTTCGCATTGAACCATGCGACGCACGCTTGCTGGGTATAGGATTCTACATAGCTCATTGTTACTTGCGTTTTACGAAGCGCCCCTTTGCGTCGCGGGCCGGGAGGTTATTCGGTTTTTTGGTCGATGGGATATTCTGGCGCTCTTCGGTAATGCACGAAGCATCGAAGGTGATAGTCCACTTGCGGAGCTTCATCCAACAATAGATTGCGGCCACGGCCACCAGTACGGAAATGATGATGCAAATTGTTTTCATAATCGGTTGTTATTTAGGTTAAACTTGTTTGTCTGCGTCTATTTTCCGCTGAATTGCCTCACCTTGCTTCCATGCGAAATCAACCCATCGACTCAAGCTGGTTCGATTCTGGTCTTCGTGTACCGTCTTGAACTCCTCAAGTTTCTTTGGGTCGGTAATCGCGGCTATTGCCGCATCGTAGGTACGACGTTCACTTACAGAGCCGTATGCGAAACTCTTGTAGGCATCTGCGATTTCTTGGGCATGTTCAATGACAAACTCTTTCACATCCTCGCCGCAATAATTTCGATAAACCTCCTGCCTTTTATTATCAGGCATGAAGGCTGTCATGCTATCTATACTTTCTCCGGTATCGCGATTCTCGCATCCTGCCTTTCCTTGTCCGAGTGCAGTTGCTACGACGAATGCGATTGAGTTATTCGATGCCCGAAAAGTAATCGGGTCGCTTATGGTGATAAATTCGTATAACATTGTTTTCATTGGTTCTGTTTTAATTCTACCGATTGTCGCCGTCTCCGACGATTACACCTCGTTCTTTGCGGGATTTCAGTTTGGAAAGATTCATTTGCGCGATGTCCTCCAACTTCCAGCCCATGACAGAGCAGACACCAGCCAATTGCCAGAGGATGTCTCCAGCCTCTTTACGGAGGTCTGAAAGGTCTGGATGAGGGCCAGCCCAATGCAGGTTGTTATCACAACTCAACGCAGTTTCATTTTTGCGAATAGCTTTCGCCACCTTGCTTGCCAGTTCGCCAACCTCCCCTACAAGATTCAGCATCATGTAGCTGAAGTTCTGGCTACTTTCCGTACAGGTCGTCATTGCCTGATATTGATATTCGTTTAATTCCATATATCAGTTTATTTGTAAGTCATCGCAGTTGTGGGTTTCAATAATGTGTCCGAGTTTTAGGATGTAAACCCGGCAATCAGACGGAGCGCCGTGTTCCGGCCGGCCAAATCCGGTAGATATATTCTGACATTCAATCAGCATTCGCGGCAGTTCTTGACCGAAATAGGGTGCACCGCGATAAAATTCAATCGCATCGAACTCTCTGAAATAAATATCAAAGTGGTCTTGTTCAACCGTGTCGTTGAGCATGGCTTCCGTCGCATCATTCCAATATTCAGGGCAATAGACTGAATCTATGTCGTTGGAATGCATGAGCCGACGAGTCCATGAAACTTTGATTTCTCGATACTCTTCCTTCTTTTCTCCTCGCAGTATCATATCGAACCATTTTCGGCGCAAGGTGAGTTTCAGAATATTCATATCTCGTCTACGTCAATTTGTTTGCGATTGTCGGGCCAGCTTTTTCGTATATAGGATGAAGCCTTTTTTCTGTCCAATCGAGCAATAGCCTTCTGGCGTGCCTCTGCTTTGGTGGAAGCCGAAACGATGAACTCATCATTTGCTAACTCGATGGTTACTCGGTATGCTTTCTTCTCTTTCATGGTTACTCGGATAGTATCTTGTGATATGATGCAGATTCCATAGAATCCATAATTTGAATGATTCGATAAAGTTCCTGCATGTCTATATTGCTTGTCTTCCTGTCATCTTCTTTTTCGGAAGAATTGGGGTCGAAAAGGTTCTGCCGATTTATATAGGCGGTCTTCGTTGCCGCAATCATCTTTTTGAGTTCTTTTCTGAACTGTTTAATGTGAAATTCAAAAAAAGGCTTGAAGTCGAGATATTCGATGTCAGTCATTTCGGCGTATACATGCCGATAATCCCTTTTGTATGTATAGGTTCTACCCCAAACTGAGCTACTATGGCCGAACATATTGATAATGCAGTGATTGAATATCAATATTTCGTTGCGGCTTTTTATCGAAAACTCACGGCGTTCGCGTTTTTCATTCTTGAGGTCTTCGATGGTTAAGCCATGTTTCTTGAGGAGAGCTTCAAGAGCGAATTTGGCCGCTTGTGCTTCTCCCTCCACCCCTTGCTCTACGAGCGCAAGGACTTTTCTTGCCTTTTCGATTATTGAGTCCATATTGAGCCGACTTAAATGTGACCTTCAATCCTTGCGACAAGTGCTCCTATGTCGAATTTATCCTTCTGTGTGCCGCGCGGTTCAAGTCGGATTACCATTTCAAGAAGTTCGGGAGCCGCCGCGATAAGTCTTGCATTTGCTCGCTGTCTCGGATTAAGACCATCTGAATCCCGTTCGCCACCGATAGGGTCAGGTACAGCACAAATAGGAGTCTGCGCATCTGTATCTTCCTTCACCTGCCACTGGCCTTTCGAGCCGGGACACGGAGGAATAAAGTCGAAGTAGGTAAACCACTTTTGAAATTGCTTTTTATTACTCATTGCTCTTGGTTTTTGGTTATAGCGTAATTTCCTTTGTGTAAATTAACTTTCCTTTATAGCCCCTCGCCCTTAACTCTTCAATGAGTTGGCGAGGAGTGAATCCTGCGAGGTCGGGATTCCCCCCCCCAATTTTCTGTTTCTTTCTGTTATTCAGGGTTTGACACGATTTGCAGTACGCTTGCAAACCGTCTGGCGATTTTTCTTTACGGTAGAACTCTGATTCTGGAAGTTCTCTGCCGCATTTCCCACACCGTTTCATACTTGCTTGGTTTTCAATTATTTATAGTGTAAAACTATCAATAGTTTGACTTTTTACCAAACGGATAACACGTTATTTTTCAGTAAGTTGCAATTATTTTCGATAGCTCTTTCCCTCGAATTTCACCATCTTGCTCAACCTCACGAGACGGTCGATAGTACGCACATCATAGCGGGCGAGCATCTGTTCTGGGGTAAGGTTCGTGGAAACAAACACCGGCTTTAACCTTTGCTCGGCAATATTCAACACGCGGTTGAATCCTTCGTATTTTTCTCCGAAATCGTTAATGAGAGGTTCGATACCGATTTCGTCGATTATCGGGAAGTATGTGTTACAGAGATAGTCGATATTCTTTGGCTCTTTTCCTGCGTTCGGCCATGATGCGGCGCAAGGTCGCTCGAATTGTTCCGAGTGAACAGGCCGGACGACAAGCCCTGTTGCTTGGTATAGCAAGACCGGAACAACACCCGTAAGAATCGTACTCTTTCCGCGTCCGCAGTCTCCGGTAAGCAATAAACCCATCCCGCGAGTATTCGTCATCCAGTCGATTATAGCATTATATTCCGGAAGGAACTCGAAGTTTGTGGCCGTTTTATCAACGGATTGGAATATCTCGATAAACAACCGCTGACATGTGTTGCGGTCGCCCCAGCTATACACCCTGCGGCTCCTTACGGGGTCATGGCCGCTGTTTTTCATTTGAGCAATAATTGACTGAATATCCATATCATCCGTTGTTTTCAAGTCGTTCCAATAATGTCGTCTTTTCCGATTCGCTTTTGGGTGTCAGTTTGCGACCGTCAGCAAAATCGCCATCTTGTTCGCGTTTTGCCCAATTCCGAAAAGTCAGATTGGCGCTTTGATACTTTTTCAGCAAAGGTTTGTAATTGTGCATCTGCAAAATCAAGAATTGCATGTACTTGACGCCGAAATCGGCTTTAAGACGCACAAATTCGTCCTCTGTGAATGGGTAACGCATTTGGGCTACGTTCGGAGCGTTCTTTTCAATCCACTTCTGAAATTTCATAAAATCAGGAGACGGAGAGAGAGGGGCCGAGTCGCCAGACTCGCTATTCTCTATTTTTCCCTTATTGTCTTTATTTCCTTTATTATTCTTTGTCCCGGCGTTGTCCCGCTGTTGTCCCAAAACTGTCCCAATCTTGTCCCGTTTTTGTCCCACTTCTTCGTTTGTCGGATTGTAATCGTCGTAATTACATAGCTTTATAATCGTCTGGCTTGTCCCGCTTGCTGTCCTCGTGGTTATCATATTTTCGGCGACGAGCAGTTTCAAAAATCTATCTACACGGTTCTTGTTCCATCCCCAGCGTTTAGCGAGGAATCGGATAGTCGCAGGGAACTCCCCGCGTCCTACCTCGATGACCTTACACCCGACTAACATCTTGGTCGAACTCGCCTCAAACCGGGCTGACTGAATCATGTCAAGCCACGCTTCGGCCTTACTGAATTCTCGCTCTTCGAGCCACCAAAGGCTCTCAAACAGCTTACGGCTAATCGGTATGTAACCTTCTTTCATTGCGTTAATATCCCCGTCTTGTTAAACTCATTTGCTCCTTTGCAAATGAAATCTGGGTTCTGATGTTGTCCGACTGATGCGTGCAGGTACGGTTGATTCTGTCAAGCCAGTTCACAAGGTAATTTTCTGTTACCGTTTGTGATGCAATAAACTTCATTGCTATCGTTGCCGGCATCTTGAGAATGGCTTTTGAGTGCTCTGCATAGGCCGCGGAAATTGCAGAATCTTGCATCTGTTTCGCGTCAGCAAGCATTTTCCCGCTACGGGCCATATAGTTGTTCAGGTACGTCAGCCGTATTGCCAATTCATTAGGGTCTTCGTTGTTATCTGGTACGCTTTCGAGAAAATCTTGTATCTCTTGAGCCTCCTGCAAAAGGTCGTCGATATTCATAATTTGAGCGGTTTATAAACCACCTCCCGCAGTCGGGGAGGTGGTGATAGTTGGCTACACTTCGAGGATGGCGATGTCGCCGGCCACCTCACGGATGGATTCGAGCACCGAGTCAATGATACTGTCGCGTACCTCCTTTTCGTGGTCGTTGGCATCGGGTGATACGAGCGTACAAGTCAGGTCGTCGGGGTTGAAGTAGGTCTCAACCGCGAAGGTCTGCTTATTCTGGCCCTTGAAAACCGGAACGCACACATTGAATGAAGGAGGAAGGTTGCTGTCTACCTTTTGAGCGATAAGCAGCCGTTTGTCGCCCTTGTTCGGATTGAACTCGGCTTCCACCTCTTTGTCGATGCGCCCCTTGAATGCACGGAGAAGGGAAACCAACTCCATCGCAGTCTGGCGATTCTCGAAGAGGCTCCGATTCATTTTGATAAGTTCTGCCATCTGAATCGGGGTGATATAGTTGCCTTGATTGATACCAAGTGCGAGGAAATCGGGGTGATATTCCAATTTCCCGGAGACCTCCGCGCGATAGTGGTTCGTCTCGTCGATGATGAGAGCAATAACCATTTTATCACGGTTCACGATGATATGACTTGTCTTCTGGTTGATTTCAGCCACCCGCTTTTCCAACCATTTGAACGGGGTGTCTATCACACCGTCGATTCTGACCTTGATGGGTTCGTGAAGAGGAAGGGCATCTCCCTCGCGGATTTCGAGCGTTTTCACACCGCTCTCGACTTTTACTTCGATGTTTTCCATGTTGTTTACGAGATTAGTTGTCTGTTCCTGTTTTCCTACCGAGACTCATAATAGTCTTCTGGCGTTCGTCTTGACGGATGGGCCGTGATTCAACGAGGAATCCATCCTTCGAGTAGTACCCGACATATCCGGCTTCTTGGTCTACGAACTTGAAGCACTTTTCTTTGGTGTGCTCGGCCTTATTCCTGATGTTATCGAGGAGCTTTCCACGCTCCTCGGTGAGCGGCTTCAACTGTGCCTTGAAGAGTTCTGCCGAAGCCTTCTTCTCAATCTCAATGTCGTTGATTTCGATGGAAAGGTCGGACAGCCGGTCTTTCATTTCGAGAAGCTGTTCTCCGGTAAAAGGCTTCATGTAGCCAACCTCTTCAATTCGGTCGCAGTTGTCTTCGAGCATTTGCCGCCTGACGTCTTCAGGATATTCCTGAAATAATGCTTTGTCCATTTCTTCTTGGTTATGAGTGCCCCGGACGAGCCGGGGCGCTCTGGTGATACTTATTTGCGGACTCTCGCAATGAAGTCCTTGCAGGGTTTGAAAACCGGCTTCTTGGTTTCCGGCAACGTGATAGTTTCTCCACGGCTGATGTCGCGGGCCTTCTTTGCTCGACGAACGACCGTTTTGAAGGTTCCGAAGCCACGCAAAGTAACTTCGTTGCAACCACACACGGCCTCTGTGATGACTTCCATGACGGTTTCAACCACTTTCACGGCCTGATGTTGGCCGATGTTCGTTTTCTCTGCCACCTTTGCGGCAACTTCCTGTTTAGTCATTGTTGCAAGATTTTGAATGTTTTACGATTATTTGAACATGAGGTAGTCTTCGTAGAGTTCCTTGAAGGTCTCAGCGGCGTAGTCGGCCAACGCTTCGCTCTTAAAGCAAAGGCGAGACCCGAAGCTCGCACTCGTAAGCGAGGGGGCGTCACTCGAGCTCGCATAGGCGAGGCCCGCATTACCATTCGTCCACCACCAATTAAACCACTTGGGCTGGTTGGTGTTCGACCAGTCAGGCCGCCAGCCTTCGTTGAGTGCGCGGGTGATAACTACGAGCTTGTGGAAAGCGACGTAGGCTTTTCGGTCTTCTTTCGGACAGTCGGATGTGTCCGGCATGGAGGTATGCGGGTCGATACCGAGGATAGCGCAGGCGTCTTCGTAACTCTTTACCAGGTCGGTGATTTTGCGTTTGAAAAATTCCTTTCCGAAGGAATCCTCAAGCATCTGTTTGAACTCTGGCGTCGCTGTCTGGTAGAGGTCGAACGCCTTGTTTTCGTCGATTTGAAGTGACTTTTTCATACTCTATCTGTTTAGATTTGGTTAATTTCTTGATAATGACTACTGCCCGCCGTTTTTTATTGATGGTTCGCAAGTCCTTCCCCGGCAGGTCTTTTAGGGAGTCGAGCAATTCAAGGATTTCCTCGAAATTCTTGTTGGAGATTGCGTACATAACCGTCGCTATTTCACCTCTTCATAAGGAGTGAATGCACCGTCGCGGTCGAACTTGTCAGGGCGTCCGGCGGCCTCCTGCTCCTGTTGCTTTTTCCATTCCTCAAAGTCGTCATTATCCATCTTTGTCTCGGTCTCGATAACCTTGAGGATATGTTCGGAAATGCCTGTCTTAGGAAGTGAGCCGAACCCCCAATTAAGGATGGTTTTGCGAGCCATCATTTCAAAATCCGTGTCCCACGGGCTCCCATTACCACTCTTCACGGCCTCCGAGCGGGACATGATTTCTTGGATTCGAGAGAGGGGCATGACGTCGAAAACGACGTTGCCGTTCGGAAGACATGCAACCCAATAGCCGCCTTTGATTTTGTCTTTCGTGCGGTTGTTTCCGAAATAATCCGGCTTGTGGATAATCTCGGAGGTTGAACCCTTCCGCACCTCGAACTCATCGCCTTCGTAGACGAGATTTGCTTCTACCCATTGAACGATACCGGCCCGCATGAGAATTTCCCGTTTCCCCATATAGGACGAGGAGAAGTAGATTTTACCTTTTCGGGGAACGAGATACGCGAGTTTTAATTCTGGATTGAGCGATAGCTTCGTAAGGCCGACAGCTTTGATAGCCTCAATGAGGTAATCGGGATTGCTCTTTGCGCAAGTGATGAGATAGTCGTTTTTCATCATCAGAGAAATCGCGAAATTCACCTCACGGGCAAACTCTTCGTCTGTGCCTCCAGCCGCAATGAATGCTTTGCGTGGAGCCGAGAAGCAAGCCTGAAGGCCGGCATCAACGAGAATTTGAGGAATAGCAGGCGGTGCTGGGGGAGCTACCGGTGCAGGAGCTTGCGTCTGGGCCGTCTTGCCAGAAGCCTGTTGTCCGTTGGAACTTTCCGCTGTTCCGTTGGAGGTCGGTTGTGCAGATGCGTCGAACATCGTCGCTGTCTGCGGTTTCTTTGGTTCTGCCATTGTTATTTACTATAAAAGGTTCTGATGTTGTTCCGCTTATACGTCGGTACGTTCAAGTTCATCACACGCCGACCTTTCAGGTTGGGCTGAATGAACACTTCTGCGCCGGGATAATATCCGCTCTTACTGCACTTGATATATTGCTCAAGAGCGTTTTCAAATTCGATGGCCGAGGCTCCTTTGTAAACCGGAGATTCGTCGTCAAGTTTGCAGTACGCCCATGCGTCTGCTGATACGATAACAGCATCGTAAGGCGGTTCTTTCTGTTGGAACACCCAATAAAACTCGGCCCATTCACCTGTTGCCAGATGATTAAAAAATTGATAGAAAGCCGCCGAAAAACCGTAGTTCATCTTGTTGATTTGGGAGGTGATGGTCTCTTCGTGCAAATCTTTGGAAGATATTGTTTTCCAATCCACGATTTTGCGGCTGGTCTTGAGGTCTGTACGAAACTTGAATCCGAGACCTTCGTATTCGACGAAGTGCGAGATTTCTGCGGTTCCCCATTCAAGGAGCTGGCTGATTGACTCCGAAGTGTTCCCGCAATGATGGAGCAAGGCTTCAACCATCGTATTCGCTAAATCTACTTCCGCTTGACTTGTAGCTTCCATACCGGGATGTTCGGCGAGAGCCTGTTGATAGGCAATTTGATACTTCTGCGAGGAAATCCCGTAGGCCGCGCCTGTCGTCGGGTTAATAGGAGGCTCGAATACAAAATATTCAGACTCAAACTCGTCGAGGCATCCGGTGTTGGCAATCGAGGCCAAAATAGCATGATAAACGCTTCCTTTCATCGAAGCCTCAAGGCTGATTTCCACGCCTCCAATTCGACGTAAATAATCAAACGCTTTCGGCGAAATGAGCAGATTTTTAAGCTGTGTGGAGCTGACGAAATCCCGACTCCACTCGCCTCGATGATATTCCTCATTAGGCATATCGAGGATAATAGCCGGTAGATTTTTAGGCTTTTGTGTCATATTGCTCTTGGTTTTTAATAGTAATCATGTCCGCCGGGCATCGAGTCCCAATCCGGTTCATCATCATATTCGATTTCTCCGCTTCCATCACATTCAGCACAACTATCACATTCCCGTTGGTCGGCAGGTAATTTGTCGTATTCCTCTTTAGTGATGCGTTCTCCATCGCTGTTGTAGTAGATTTCACCTGTTCCTTTGCAGGCTGGGCATGTTACAGTTTGCGGCTCTGGAGAACAACATGGGCATCCGGGATAACCATAACAGACGGCGCAACTCATCGTTTCGGCATATAGGCTTCAATTCGATTATCCGCGCAGTAATTGACTGCCTGCGACACCGAGTAGAACTTCTTTGAGTGCCGCTTCCCTTTCTTGGTCGTAACGATGGCCATTGAACCGTCGTCATTAAAAATTGCTTGTGCTCTTCGTTTCATAGCGTATTGTATATTAGCTTTTTAGATTTCCTTCGCAACTCATCGAAATCCAGCGTAAGTCCGTCGGACGCACGTATTAGAATTTTCCCATTGGTGCTATTGGGGTGCTTGGGAATGAGGCCGCAGTTGATATACTTTCTAACCGTATTCGGGTGAACATCGTGCAGGTATGCAACCATTTCAACCGTCATGGTTTTCGCGTAAAATTTGTCGATATTGACACCATGTGCTCGGAGATATTCATTCTCCTCTTCGAGTTTCTTGTTTGAGTAATCCATATCCTGAATGACTCCTATAATCTGCATAGTGCTCAACCTTTCTGCGGACTTTTTCTTCACCATTGTTACTCCTCCTTGAATAGATTGTGTTTGTGGGCGTATGCAATGAGTTCCGATTCCTTGTGGACGCCAATGCGGACACTCGCGTTCCGAATATGGTTATGGACGGTGTGCGGGGATAAGCACAGCTCTTCTGCAATTTGCGGTCTTGGAATACCTCTGGACAGAAGTTCCAACACTCGCATTTCGGCATCAGATACTTTACTATTGAAGCGAGGGTGGCAAATAACATTTTCGTATTTGCATTCGCCTCGTAATGGGCATGGAACATGCTCGAAATGGAAACAGCCACTTGCATCTACGTCCGAAATGTTAGTATCTATAACACCGAAGTTGCATTTGCATAACCGCAACACAACTCGATATTGGTAATGCGGGAGATTAGCTTGGCATCGTTTGTATTCATTGAGACTTGCTTCGAGAGCTTCGGGATAAAACTCGCGGAACTTCTCAATGATAAACCGAATGGCATCACGGTCGGATTCGGTCAGATGGTGTTGATTCCCATCCTCCGTGCGATACCAGATTTGGTCTTCAAACGTATAAAACTCAATGTTTTTCATCGAGACTTCGGTTAAAGAGATTTTCGGCCGGAATGCCGCTTTCCTTTGCCAGAATATCAATGTATTCCGGGCGAGAAGGCTTGCAGTCTCCAAATACCCATTTCAGGACTGCATTGCTCGAAATGTCACATTGGGAGGCAACCTTTCTCACAAATTTCGTCTTGTAGCTCCTACCCAATGATTGATAGTAGGAGATGAGATTTTGGCCTTTTCGTGTCATTTTATTCACATTTTCGCAGTTTGTTGATGATAAATCAGCACTTTATACTACCTTTGTGGTTGTTGAGGTGGTATTGTTACTTTTATTTCGGTGTAAAACTAACAATAAAATAACATTTGACCAAACGAAACTCACATTATTTTGTTGCAAAAACTCACATTTTTCTGTATATGGCTGAAAATGAAAGATTACGAAATGTTATTTCGTGGCTCAAAGAGCAGGGGATAATTGACAATCAGGAAGATTTAGCCTCTAAAATCGACAGTAACAGAACCTATATCTCTCACATTATCAAAGGGAGACAGGCTTTAACCCGTAAATTCGCCGAAAAAATATGTTCGCTGTCTGACAAACTGAATATCAACTATCTATTTGATGAACAAGATACAGCTATGGTATTGAATGATAGCCGTCATCGGATAGTGCATGATTTCGTTGTGGGGCAAGGCAAGGAGCTGGAAAGCACAAAAAACAAACTTCAAGCGATACAAGATAGTCTCGACGGATACCGACTTGTACCCGTATATAACTTTGATGCAGTCGGGGGAATGTCGGCCTGCAATGATATAACTGACGCTCCGGCTTATATCGAAAAATATGTCCCTTTTGCTGGTGCTCACCTTGAGGATATTTGTGTGCATGTAACAGGAAATAGCATGATACCCACATATAGCCCCGGAACACTCTTATTGATACGAAAGGTCGAAGGGTGGAGGGAATATTTCGGTTATGGACACACTTTTGTACTTTTCTTAAATGACGGTCGGCGCATTTTGAAAGAGGTGCGCAAGTTTGCTGAAAACTCAAAGGATTTCGTGCTCTGCGTATCACACAACAAAGAGTATGAACCGGAAGAGCTACCAAAGGCGATGATAGTATCCGTTTACAAGGTTATAATGGCTCTGACAAACGACGGCTTCTGATATGGTTTCCCTTGAAGGTCAGAAAATAACACGGCGATTCTTTGAAGCAATCGAGACTTTGATTGCCCTCAAGGCGATACGTGGGCAAAAGACTATTTCGACAGCATTGGGCGTTGAAAACTCGTCGATGTATAAAATTAAGAATCACCCTGAAACATACACCTTGAAGCCAGAATATATACTTTTTCTTGTAACAAAATATAACATATCGGCCGATTGGATTATAACAGGGCGCGGGCGAATGTTCTCAAAAATGTAAGTATGGTAACTTTTTTCTTATTGAATCCAGAGCGAGAAGTTTCAACCATAGCAATTCTTGTTTCATTCAACGGTAAAAAGTACCGTCGGTCTATCCATGAATCAATACCTGTAAATCTTTGGAACAACGATAAAAAGAGAGTTCGAGTCTCTGCGAAATATCAGCAAGGTAATATAATCAATGACACCTTGTCCAAATGGGAGGTCGCCGCTCTCCGCACGCTATCACATTTCAAAGAATACTATAACGCACCGAGTAAAGATGAATTTTTCGAGGTTCTTGACCGGGAATTTTACAAAGATGAAGTCGGAGAACCTACCCAAAAGGAGATGTTATTCCTTGATTATCTTCAAATCTACATCGACAGGTATGATAAGGTCAGAGACCCCAAGACCATTCAGAAATATGTTACAGCGAGGAACAAACTTGCCGAATATGAGAAGCAATGCAGAAAGAAGCTGAAATTCAAAGATATAAACATTGATTTTTACAATGACTTTCAATCGTGGTTCTATTCCATGCAATATGCTAATAACTACTTTGGAAGCGTCGTGAAAGTCGTAAAACAAGCATATAAAGAAGCTCGGTTTGTAGATAAACTGCATGGGTTTGAGGATATAGGGCACAAAGACTTCGTTACTGTTAGTGCAGAATCAGATAATGTTTACCTCGATGAGAGCGAGTTAAATGCAATCTATCGTCTTGAAATAACCCAAGAACGTATCAAAACGGAATACCCAAACTTAACGTCAGGGCAGGTGCGGAGGAAATACGAGAGTTTGCTTGTCGTTCGAGACCGATTCTTGATAGGGGCCTACACCGGATTGCGAGTATCTGACTTTTCACGCATCGGAGAAATGAATATTGATGAAAACTATATTCGCATCACTACTGATAAAGGGAAGTCAAGCGTCATTATTCCGTTGCATCCGATTGTAAAGGAAATCACCTCGCGGTTCGACCCGAACATAAGTGTTTCAGACCAGAAATTGAATAAACACATCAAAGAGATTGCTCGACTTGCTGGGATAACAAAAAAAGTGCTTCTAAATAAACATATAGGGGGAAAGGTCTCTCAACTATATATTGAAAAATGCGACGCTATTAGCACTCATACCGCTCGACGTTCATTCGCTACAAACGCATATAAGGCCGGGGTTCCAACTATTGCCATTATGAAGGTTACAGGGCACAAAAAGGAATCTAACTTTATGAAGTATATCAAGGTCTCGGCAGAAGAGAACGCGGAAATGTTGAAGTCTCATCCTTTCTTTATCGGAAAGTCGGATGCAGAACCAAATGCAGAACCAAAAGTTTATGAATAGGGCATACTTTTGGTAACAAGCCATGATAAGTAAATTGCAGAGACATTGAAATTTGTTACCATACCGGAACGGTCGTAATAGATAGGGCTGTCCGGCTCCGGGTACAAGTAAAATCGCTTAATTTGTTGATTATGGCAAGTTAGGCGATTTTTTATTTTCGGATTTTCCCCGCATTTTCCCCACAGAGAAGAAATGGTTGTAATGTGAAAACCAAATGTTGGATATCCCTTTTGTCATTGTGTAACCTGTTGGTTGAATTAAAATAAAGCATATTTGATAATACAAATTTTGTCGATGATTGTAGAAGCTGAGGTATTGCAGCATGACCAAGCTCGATTTTAACGGCTGTACGGGTAAACAGCCCGTATGTCATACTAATCAAGAACTGGTTAAGTTGAGAAATCTTTTGATATGCTTTCTGGAACGATTGTAAGCTCATGAGAGTTGTTTCCGGTTCTTTTGGTTCAGTTGATACGGGACTTCAAGTTTGATATGAGCCATTTTGAAAAGGTCTTGTTGCATATCAATATTCAAGTACCATACGTGCCGAAATAATTTCTGAATATCAATCTTTTATACGATTGATACCCAATTTTACACCCGAAAAATGTAAAATTAGGTGTTGTATTTTCTCTATATCGAATCACACAGGCTAATGAATAAGGAAAGATCATTGAGCTTTCGGGTACTTTTTGGAAATGTCAAATGATTGGTATTTAATAATATGAGATTTGTATTTCGTATTTTGCATCCGCAATTTGTCTGCATTTCTTATGATGACAATGCATTTTTCATCTTTTTTCGTTATCTTTGGAGCCAATCATATAAAGAATAGTGCGAAAATACAAACGGAACATAGGTGCGGTATTGCTACTGGTACTCTTCGCATGGTACTGGAGTTCTGTTACGCTGTTTCCCCATGCTCACAATATCGACGGGCATATCTATGTTCACTCGCATCCTTTCTCCGGTACCTCGAATAATCCCGGCCACAGCCATACCCCGCAGCAGTTTCAACTGATCGCACACCTGTCGCTGCTGGTAATGATGGTGGCGACGCTCGTCGCATTCGCCTTACGGCTGCTGGGAGTTTCCTTCATTTTCAAAACGCAAAAACCGGCCGTCCGGCAGGACGCTCCGATCCGGATTTACGGGCTGCGTGCACCTCCCGTCTGCTGATACACATTCCATTCTGAACGGGACGGGCTTGTTGCCCGCACCCGTTGCCATGTATATGTATCAGTAATTATCAAAAACCGGATTTTTCCATGAAAGAAAAAATATTGGGGGCATTTCTCATGCTCCTGCTCCCCGCGGTATGCTCCGCCGGGGAGGAGCCTGCCATGAAGCCCCAAAAGCAGAGCGACGCAAATATCACCGGCCATGTGGTCGATGCCAAAACCTACGAACATCTGGCCTTTGCCACCATCGCCGTGAAAGGCACGACCATCGGCATCGCTACCGATGCCACGGGGCACTATTTCCTGAAGAACCTGCCGCAGGGCCGTTTTACGCTCGTTGCCTCGTCTGTGGGTTACAGGAGTGCCGAGCAGACGGTCGAGATCTCGCCCGACAAGACCATCGAGGTCAATTTTTCCCTGACCGAAGAGGCGCTTTCTGTCGAAGAGGTCGTCGTGTCGGCCAGCCGGACGGAGACCAACAAGAAAACATCACCGACTATCGTATCGGTGGCCTCGGCCAAACTCTTCGAATCGACCGCCTCGTGCAATCTGGCCGAGACGATGAATTTCCAGTCGGGATTGCGCGTCGAAACCAACTGCGGCAACTGCGGTACGACCCAGCTGCGCATAAACGGACTCGAAGGGCGGTATTCGCAGGTACTGCTCGACAGCCGCCCGATCTTCAGTTCGCTGGCATCGGTCTACGGCCTTGAACAGCTGCCCGTCGCCATGATCGAGCGGGTCGAGGTGATCCGCGGAGGCGGCTCGGCGTTGTTCGGGGCGAATGCCATCGGCGGTGTGGTCAACATCATCACCAAGGAGCCGCTGCGCAACTCCGTCACACTCTCCAATACGACCAATATCTTTGAGGGCGGTACGGCCGACTTCAACACCTCGCTCAACGGCTCGTTCGTCTCCGACGACTACAAAATGGGCGTCTACCTGTTCGGCATGATTAAGGACCGCGATTCGTATGACCGCAACGGGGACGGATTCTCGGACATCCCAAAACTCAACTCCGAGACGGCCGGATTTCGGGCCTATTACAAAACTTCGCCCTATACGCGTCTGACGGCGGAATACCACCATATTCACGAGTTTCGCCGTGGGGGCAACGAGTTCGACCAGCCGCCCCACATGGCCGATATCGCCGAACAGCTCAATCACAAGATCGACGGCGGCGGATTGAAATTCGACTGGTTCAGTCCGAACAACCGCCACCGGATGGGCATCTATACTTCGGCGCAGAATATCGACCGTGACAGTTATTTCGGCACGGACAAGAAGCCCGACGCCTATGGCGCTACGGACGACAAGACGTTCGTGGCGGGAGCCCAATATACCTACTCTTTCCATAAACTGCTGTTCCTGCCCTCGGAACTGACGGCGGGCGTCGAGTACAACTACAATACGCTGCACGACAAATACCTCGGCTTCGGGCGCGACTTCGAGCAGACCACCCATAGCACGGGTTTCTTTTTCCAGAACGAGTGGCGGAGCGAAAAGCTCAACTTCCTGATCGGCGGCCGCGTGGACAAGCACAACATGATGAAGAACGTCGTCTTTTCGCCGCGCGTGAACGTGCGTTACAGTCCGACGGAAAAGATCGGCCTGCGGGCCAGCTATTCGAGCGGTTACCGCGCGCCGCAGGCCTACAACGAGGACCTGCACATCGACGCTTTGGACAACAAGGTGGCGATCATTCGACTCGCTCCGGATCTCAAACCCGAATACTCGCACAGCCTGAGTGCATCGGTGGATCTGTATCATAATTTCGGGCGAGTGCAGGCCAACCTGCTCGTCGAAGGATTCTACACGATGCTTGAGGACGTGTTTACGCTCGAAAAAATCGGCGAGGATGCCCAGGGCAACATCATTAAGGAGCGCCGCAACGCTTCGGGAGCCACCGTGGCCGGCGTGGGAGCCGAAGCCAAGGCGGGTATTCCGGGACGGTTCGAGCTGCAGCTGGGCTACACCTTCCAGCGCAGCCGTTACGACGAACCCGAAAAATGGTCGGACGACGTGACGCCCCAGCGGCGGATGTTCCGTTCGCCGGACCATTACGGCTACTTGACGGCGAACGTCAACCTCACGCGTGATTTCACGGCGTCGGTGTTCGGCAACTACACGGGCCGGATGCTCGTGCAGCACAATGCTGGGTATATCGAGAGGGATACCGAGCGTCTGACGCCCGATTTCTGGGATATGGGCCTGCGGCTGTCGTACAATTTCCGGCTCACGAAACAACTGCGGCTGGAACTGAATGCCGGGGTGAAAAACCTTTTCGACAGCTTCCAGAAGGACCTCGATTTCGGCCAGAACAAAGATGCCGCTTATATCTACGGTCCGGCAGTTCCGCGCACTTACTTTATCGGAGCAAAATTCGCGCTGTGACCAAGATGTACCGTGTTATTCGGATGCAGGGCCGGTTCCTGCATCCGAATTTGTATTTAGAGCTTGAAGGTCGGCAAACCAATAGGAATAAGTTTTCACCGTTCCGTCGTCTAGGCGGATGTCGTAGCTTTGTGAAAAAGATCGGCCCAGCCGGAACGGCACGGGCTGTCGGAAGATCGGACCGTCGTAACAGAATGTATGATATTCGCCGTTTTCTCCATTGGGATCGACTCCGGCAGGCAGAGAGGCTATGAAGCCGCGGTCGATCTCCCGGCCTATGGCGTCGGCGCCGAGTCCGTCGGCCATCGTGGTTACGACGACCGTCCGAAATCCCGATACGAGGAAATCGTTCATCACCTCTTCCGAAGATTTTCCCCAAAGCGGTTCCACGATTTCGATTCCGTGCGGCGAGAGTTGCTGCTCCCGGTATTTGCGCACATCGTGCAGGAAAATATCCCCGAAGATGAAACGGGTCACGCCCTGCGTCTTGAAATGCTCCACGGCCCGGGACATGGCGACGTCGTAATCCTCCATATTGCCTTTGGGCGTCAGGTCTACGATATAAAGAGGAACGCCGATGCTTTCGGCCTGCATTTGCAGTAATGCCGTCGGGATGCCGTGCATCGTCGAACGGTGCGTATCCCGGTTTACGGTAGTCAGCAGCGCGACGATCTCGTATTCGCCCGATTGCTGTGCCCGCAACAGCGCATGGGCGGAATCCTTGCCGCCGCTCCAGTTGAATACGGCTTTTATCCGTTCCATATTATATTTTCTGCATTATGGAAGAACCCGCAGACAAGGGTCAAATACTCGGGCAATGATCCGTCTGTACCCCATTTCAGTTCGATGCCGAAGAGTTCGGAGGTTGTGTGTGCGATGTCGAATCCGCAGGCTTCGAGCGATGGGCGTACCAGTTCGGGGTGGCGGCAGGGTTTCGCTTCGGGGCGGGTGCAGGTTCCTTCGGGGCAGTAGAGGCAGGTGCCGACATAGGCGAACGACCGTCCGCCGTACCTGCGTTCCATTTCGAGCAGCCGCCGTTCGAGCCGCTGCCGTTCGGGGCGGATCAGCCGGCCGGCTTCCGACATCGGAACGTGCTGTTCGGCAGGAGTGATCTTCGTCGCGATAATCAATGCCGACGTATATTGCGAGAGATATGCTCCGACATCGTATCCGAACGGCGGGCATCCCCAGCTGCGGCCGTAATTGCGGCAGGCGCGGCAACACTCCAAAAACCGCTTGGCATCACGGAACCGGGCGATATAGTCAGCCACGGGCAATGCAGCGCAATGGTCTTCTGCGGTATATCGAAATGAAAAATCCATGAAACAAAAATAGTCGTTTCGGGCGTTTGTAATGCTGTTTCACGAAAATAATTTGTTGTCGAGCGCTGTTTTTCGGGATTAACCGTTATATTTGCCCCAGATTTGGTTTTCCGTTCCCCGTGCCGGGGAGGAAATGAAAAGGGAATCGGGTGCAAATCCCGGACAGTCCCGCTGCTGTGAAACTCCGTGAAGGTTTCGAACATCTCAGCCACTGATCCGCAAGGATCGGGAAGGCTTCGGAACAGGAGTCAGTCAGAAGACCTGCCAAGTCGATTCGATGTCAAAGGACCCCGAGGGATGGGCGTTTGATTTCGGTTGTATACTGCATGATAATTTTAATTCCGATGCTGTTGCAAGGATTGCTGTGCCGTTTTCGGCACACGGGTTTCGCTTTGCGGGAACAGCTCGGCCTAAAACGGGATTCGGTATGGAATTACTCGAACGATTGCTATTTGGTTCCGATTCGCTTTGGGGCGGCGGTGTCGCCCACTCGGTGATGATCCTGGCGCTGGTCATCGCACTCGGCATCATGCTGGGCAAGGTGAAGGTGGCCGGGGTGTCGCTGGGGGTGACGGGTATTTTGTTCGTCGGCATCGCGTTCAGCTATTTCGGCATGAACATCGACGAGCACCTGATGCACTTCCTCAAAGAGTTCGGACTGATTCTCTTCGTCTATTCGATCGGTTTGCAGGTCGGTCCCGGATTTTTCTCCTCGTTCCGCAAGGGCGGCATCACACTGAACAAACTGGCCGTACTGGTCGTGGCGCTCGGCGTCGTTACAACGGTTGCCCTTTATTATGTCACCGGGCTTCCGATGACGACGATGGTCGGCGTGATGTCGGGTGCCGTGACCAATACCCCGGGGCTGGGTGCCGCGCAGCAGGCTTTCAGCGACCTGCACGCCGGAGCCGATGCCCCGGATATCGCGACAGGCTATGCATTGGCCTATCCGCTCGGAGTGATCGGAGCCATCCTGACCCTGCTGGCGTTGCGCTATCTGCTGCGTATCGACGTGCGGCAGGAGGAAGAGGCGGCAGGTTTGGGTACGGACGTGCTGAAAGACCTGACGACCCGGCGGATTTCCGTCGAAATCTGCAATCCTGCCGTCGAGGGTAAAAGCATCTCCGGAATACGCCGTTTGGCCCTGCGCGATTTCGTCGTGTCGCGGATTTGCCGTCCGGGCGAAGCTCCTGAACTGGCCGATGCTGCGACGACGCTCCGCTGCGGCGACCGGATTTTGCTCGTGGCGGCGCCCAAAGATGCCGAGGCACTGGTCGCGTTGCTCGGCCGGGAGGTGGATGCCGGTCCGATGATGCAGGATAGGAAGATGATTTCACGCCGAATACTTATCACCAAACCCGAGCTGAACGGCAAGACACTCGCCGAACTGCGCATCCGCTCCACGAGCGGCGTCACCATTACACGCATCAACCGTTCGGGTATCGACCTGGTGGCTGCAGGGAATCTGCAGTTGCAGCTGGGCGACCGGGTGACGGTCGTGGGTCCCGAACTTTCGGTAGCCCATGCCGAGCGGCTCTTCGGCAATTCGCTCAAGCGTCTCAACCATCCCAACCTGATTCCTATTTTCATCGGCATCGCGCTGGGTGTCGTGCTGGGCAGTATTTCGTTCTGGATTCCCGGCATTCCGCAGCCCGTGAAACTGGGCCTTGCCGGCGGTCCGCTGATCGTCGCCATCCTGATCGGCCGCTACGGTCCGCATTACCGGCTCATCACCTATACGACGATGTCGGCCAACCTGATGCTGCGCGAAGTGGGCATTTCGCTTTTCCTTGCGGGCGTGGGGCTGGGTGCCGGCGAGGATTTCGTGCCTACGCTCGTCGCAGGCGGATATGTCTGGATCGCTTACGGAGCTGTAATCACGATCGTTCCGCTGCTGCTGGCGGGGCTTTTCGGACGTTTTTACTACAAACTCAACTATTATACGCTGATCGGCGTGCTTTCGGGCGCGTCGACCAATCCGCCGGCACTGGCCTATTCGACCGAGCAGACCACGTCCGACGCACCTTCGGTGGGATATGCTACGGTCTATCCGCTGTCGATGTTCCTGCGGGTGCTGGCGGCCCAGCTTTTGATTTTGATTTTCGGATAACTCAAAAAGGCGCGGCCAAACAAAGACCCGTTACTGCCATAACAAGTCATTGCATAGAGATTAGTAGCCGGCCGCGCCTTTTTTTAATTGAATAGTTATGAATATCGTATTATACGGAGTTCCGGCGGAAACGGCCGGAAGGATTGCAGACCGATACGGTCTGAAAGTGATAAATTCGCCCGACAAATTCGACGCATCGGGAACGATGGTACTTGTTCCGTCGATAAACGCCCCGCGGTACCTGTTGGCATTTTACAACGCCATGCTGCGGCATGAGGACGATGTCGATGCGGTCATTATCTGCGGTGCCGATTCCTGCGAGGCCGTCAGCACGGTGCAGTACTGCACTCCGCTGGGGAAATTCTTCACCCTGAACGGCGATCTGGACGGAGAGGAACTGGTATCGGAACTTTGTCTGCTTCTCGATTCGCTGTTCGCCGAGGGGAATCAAATCAATTTTTAGGAATGGAGACTAAAGGCTATGTACACGTTTACACCGGTAACGGCAAAGGCAAGACCACGGCGGCATTCGGACTGGCCCTGCGGGCGTTGTGCGCCGGGAAGGGCGTCTATGTCGGGCAGTTCGTCAAATCGATGAAATACAATGAAACGAAGATCGAACGGCTGTTCAACGGCTCGGACCCGGCATTCGGCCGTATCCGTATCGAACAACTGGGACGCGGCTGTTTTATCGGAAAAGACCCGGAACCTGCCGACAGGAAAGCGGCTGGCAAAGGCTGGGCCCGTTGTGCGGATCTGCTCCGGAGCGGGGAGTACGACGTAGTGATCCTCGACGAGCTGACCATCGCCCTGCATTTCGGACTGCTCTCGACCGCTGTCGTGCTGGATGTGCTGCGTAACCGTCATCCGGCCGTCGAAGTGGTTATCACAGGACGTTATGCACCGCAGGCGTTGCTCGAGACTGCCGATCTTGTGACAGAAATGCGCGATGTGAAGCACTATTACGCACAGGGCATCCAGTCGCGCGACGGAATCGACCGCTGATTATTCGAGCCGCTGGTAATAGTATAATTCCCGGTCGTCCGCGGCCAGCACCTCGGGGTGCATGATCGCGATCAGGTCGTGCAGGACGACGTCGGGCTGTACCACACCCGACTCCCAGTAGTCGTTGCCTCCGGCGACATTCAGCCGTTTGTTGCAGTTGTAAACGGCACAGTTTCTAACGCATCGGGTGTTTGCGAATTTTGGATACTGCGCCTTCAGCTCCCCGAGCGATGAGACACTGCCCGCATTGAGCCACATATCGGCCGCCGAGGTCAGCAGATAGGCCTCTTCGAGGTCGATGGGCAGCGAACGGTTCGAAGTATTTTTCTCGTAGATATAATCTCCGCCCGCATCGGCGATCAGCCGGGCGACGTAGCTTTCGGTCGACGCCATAAACCACGACCCGGCATAGGGCGTGTTAATCATCACTTTCGGATGTTTCGAAGTCGCCGCCGCGACTTTTGCCCGGAGCGCATCGTAACGTTCGGGAACCGGCTCGAAGACTGCTTCGCCTTTTTCGCGGCTGTCGGTGATCTCGGCGATAGCCACCAGCCATTCGGCCTTGCCGAGCGGCGACTCTTCGAGGTACTCGCCGATGTAACAGAACGGAATGCCCATTTCGAGCAGTTTCGACTCCATGCCGCTTGCGCCGCTCACGCCGAACAACAGCACCAGATCGGGCCGTTGTGCGAGCAGCAGTTCGTAGTCGATATTTCCGTCGAAGCCGATGTCCGCCACGGCTTCGGGGTGTGTCGTTACATATTTATTCGAAATATAGTTTCTTCCCGAAACTCCTACCACCCGGTCGGCCTGTCCCAACGCATCGAGCATCGCCACATAAGTAGAGGAGAGGCAAACGATGCGCCTCGCTCCCGCTTTCACGACCTGTCCGGTGAAACCTGCCGGAATCTTTTCTCCGTTGCGGACGATGAAGAATACGGAACATCCGTTTGTAGAAGGCGCGTACAGAGAGGTCGTGGTTTTTCAGCACTTTGAACGATCCGAAGAACGCCGGGGTAGCCACAGCCTTGTCTGGCCGGGCTTCGAAGCGCTCGACCTTTTCGTGGACAAAGTAACCCAGCACGCTGGCCTGCATCTTCAACCGTCCCCATTCAAATGCCGTGGCCAATGCGGCCATATGGGTATAGCGCGTCGGAAAGGGGAAGGTGCCATCGCTTTCTGTGGGCATGTAAAAAGTGGCGTCGAGCGTATTCCATTGGAAGTCATAGGCCAGCGACACCTCCCAGTGTTCGAAGATGTTGTAGAGATTAGCGCACGAGAAATAGAACTCCTTCTGCTTGTAGGTGTTCTTGGTTTGGATCAACTTGGCGTCTTGATTCTCGTAATGGGTGTAGTCGGCGGCGTACTTGGTGTTGAACAGCGTGCGGAATTTCTTCGACCAGCGGTTGGTCAGCGTTCCCTGGATGAACGAGTTGGTGTCCCACAGCCGCTCACCATGGCGAAAGACGTTGTTGACGATGGCACCCGGGATGCCGCGTTCGGAGTTGTAGGTGTAGGCCCGCACGGTCCATTGTCCGTCGGCCATCTTGCCGTGGAGTCCGGCCTCCATGCGCGTAGCGTTGATGTCGCCGTTCTGTCGGTAGGCCGTTGTGTCGTAGGCGATCTCGCCCAGCGTGTTGCGGCGGCGGTAGCGGAATTTGTACCGGCCGGTGGCATTGATCCACTCGCCGCTGAACGACGAGCTGACGGCGTCGGAGATCTTATACTCGTAGCGCATCGAGGGATTGATGAGTCCGAATGAACCGGTCTTCATCGTGGCCTTGAAATTGGCCCGCTTGCCCTCCTCGAAGCGGGGACGCCGCGTAGTGATGTAGATGGTTCCCGAGGCTCCGAAATCCTTGGCCGACTGGAAAATGTCACTCTTCTGTCCGTTATAGAGCGATATTTCCTCCACGTCGTCCAGCGAGAAGCGCCCCAGATCGACCTGCCCGTTCTGGGCGTTACCCAACTGGATTCCGTCGTAGAAGACCGCCATGTGGTTGGTGCCCATCGAGCGGATGTTGACGGTTTTCAGACCGCCTACGCCGCCGTAGTCTTTGAGTTGCACGCCGGCAAAATAGCGGATGGCGTCGGCCACCGAAAGACTGTTCAGCCGTTGCAGGTCGACCTCCTTGAGGACCTGTGCGGGGATGACTTCGCGGTATTTGGGAATGACGGGGGTGCCGACGATGATGACCTCGTTGATTTTCTGGATACTGTCCAGTTTTCCGACGTAACGCCAGTTCGTGGTGGAATCGGCTTTATCGGATGCCTGAACTGCTGTGGAAATTCCCCCCCCCGCAATAAATGTGAGACATAGGATCGAAAGGTAGAATTGCTTCATTATGCGCTTGGTATCAATAGTTTGTTCGGTAACCATTGATTCCGCCGTAATGCAACGAAACAAAATGGAAAAGTGCTTTACATGCATTATCAATTCACGCCCATTCTCCGCAGGCTGCGAAACCAATCTGTCATGCAAGGCAGGTCTTCTGACTTATTCCGGTTACGACGCCTTCCCGGTTTTCACCAGTGGCTGAGATTGTCGATCCCTCATGTGTCCGTTTCCGGACAGGAACTTACAGCAGCGGGAACTGTTGCCGACTTTCACGGCATTCCCTTTTAATCGGTCGGAGGCTATATGGCCTTCTTTCCGAACCTTTGCGTGGCAAAGATACAAAATTTACCAGTAATAAAAAATGTTTTTATTTTTTATTAGTCTGTGTCGTTTTATATTGGTCGTTCTGTTTATACCAATATGTAGCTTCGCCCCGCCATTCGTTCCGATCTCTATATAAATACCCGGTTGCCAATATTGTTAGAATTGATAATACTGTTAGAAATACGATCGTTCTCAGAACAATAGGTGGTTGTTTGAGATAGCGTATCTGGGTTTTCATTTCCCATAATGTATGGTTGGATAATTTTTCGAACTTTGTCGTATCAACTTCGTTTTTGAACTCGGATAGAGACTTTTTGAAATTTAGAATTTCAGTAATTATTGTTCGGTTCTCCTTGTCGATCACCTCCAGTCTCCCCGCTAACTGCGCCAGCAACGCGTTGTATCTGTCGGTAAATTCCTGCATCTGCTCGGTTTTTGCTCCGGACAAGGCCGTATTCCGTTGCAGTTGTTCGAGCTGCTGTGCGATCTGCCCTTGCGAGCGTTCCGCGGCCTCTATCAGCCGTTCGATCCGTTCCAGCTGGATATTATCCAAACCTGTGTTTCCTGCGCCGCCTGCTTTAGCGTTTTTGATAGCTTTGACAAGCGTTTCCTTGAGGTCTTCATACATCTCAATCGAGAGGTCGATCTTATTTTCGTCGTTCATGGTTTCTCGGTTTTAAGGTTACAGTTTCATTTTGGCTCTTCTTTTCTGTTCTTCGAGTCTGCGTCGGTGTTCCATCGCAGCTATGGCCATCGCCTCGGCCGCGGCATCGAGCAGCGCCGTGATTCGTGCTATATGCTCTTCGGGGCTTTCTCCCGGTTTGCGTTGCAACTGCCCGGCCGACACTCCGCCGGGCGAATCGGTAGGCGACAGCGGAATACCCCCGGCTTTTCCGAGATTGACCGTTGGCGGCTCTTCGCGTGCACTGCTGCCGCCCATGCCTCCGAACAGCCCGGCAAATGCCGAACGGTAATTGCCTGCCGCCGCCGAGAGGTTTCCGAGGAGCTCGGCCCGATGCAGCGCCTGCTGTTGCAGGTGGGTGAACCGGTTGTCGAGTTTCGTAAAGTTGAAAGCCCGGTCGATCTTCGAGCCGGAGAACTCGAAGCCGTTTTTCGAGAAGAGGATACCCTGCTTGCGGTCGGTATTTCCGCAATACTTATAGCGGACGTTGATGCCCTGTTCCTTTAATTTACCTTCCAACTCGTTCCAGTTCTTGCATTTGGGCAGACAGCCTTTGATCGCATCGTAGATTTCGTATCTGGTCTTGTCGGGTTCGCGCAGCCGCTCCCGCCGCACGTCGTCCTTTCCCGGCGCAAGGTATAGCCCGTACTTCTCGGTCAGCTCTCGGCATACCTTGGCGTTTCGGATCTTGATGTTCTTGTCCGAAATAGTTTGCCCGTCATTTCCGACCCGGTTGTAGACCAGATGGCAGTGCGGATGGGGCTGGTCGAGATGGCGCACCAATAGATACTGCGTATCGGTGATGCCCATCTTTTGCATATACTCCTTTGCGATCTGCGTCATCAGGGCGTCGGTCATCCGCGGAGCGTCCTTGGGTGAAAAAGACAGCGAGATATGCCCGACGGTGTTTTTCAGCCGCGGATTCAATAAGGTCTGGTCTTTGAAGTCCTGCACCATATCCTTCACTTCCGGGGGCATGATTCCTTCGGCTTCCAATATCCGGGATTCTTCTTTCATCACGTAGCCTACCGTCCCCGAAAAAGACGATCCCGATATTACCTTACCGACCATCGCATATTTGTTTCAGGAGTTTTTCGATGGCCGTGATGATCGCCGCATGCCGTACCCTGACAGCCGCCAGACCTTTGGCATTGGCCAGCCGGGTCAGCTGGTTCAGATTCCGGGCGATGCCTTTGAGCTGGGCCATGAAATCCAGCTGTTCGCGTGTGATTCGCGCCCTTACCGTTCCTCGGTCGATCAGCTGGCGCAGGACTTCGGCAGGCGGTTGCCCTGCCTCGCGGCAGAGGGCCGAGAATCGGAGTTTCCGTTCGGGGCTGAGCCGCGTGCTGACGACGTATTTGCGGATGCGGCCGATACTGACTTTCGGGCGTCCGCCTTGTTTGCCGTATGTTTTTTTCGGTGTTTCCATGATAAGTGGTTTGTAAGCATTTTTTTCAGACCAGCGGGATTTTACGCCGACCAGCGGGGAAGGCGCAGTTTTCGTCTACGAAAACACAACCTTGCCTTCCTTAAATCTTTACCCCTTTCCGACACGGTGGTTCAATTTCCGCCCTTTCCGCTTTCAGAGCTTGCAGATTATTCCGACAAGAGTGATCTTGCTTATCGGATATAGTTTTCGTGGTCTTAGGTCGGTCTTTTATGCGGGCGATCAGATAGTCGTTTACGTCCTTGTGCCCGCTGTAAAAATGCCTTTGGTCGATTACCTCGCTGCGGGGGCAAAGACGGATCAGATCGGAGGTCGTTTTACGCCCGGCTTCGTCGTTGTCAAAGAAGGCGTGAATCACCGGATGCCGGGAGAGAAACGGGATGGCTTTGGGCAGGTTGACGACCGAGTTCAGAACCGCGGCGTCGATGCGCAGTCGTTCGGGATGTTTCAGCGAAAGATAAGCGAGAAAATCCATAAATCCCTCGAAAGCGATCACCGTGTCGGAACGGTTGTCGAGGGTGGTGATGTGTTTGGGCGAGGAGCCGCCTTTGAACCGCTCGGAGCGGAGCTCCCACCCTTCGGCATCGTTGCGGAACCCGACGGCGAAAAAGGCGCGGCCGTTTACCTTGTAGCGAACTTCGCGGCAGAATGCTGCGGCGACCGACGGGACGATGCCGCGCGAGGCGAGATAACCGACCAATGCCGGATGCCGGAGCGGAGCGTCGGAGAGGATGCGGAGAGCGGGGACGGCGGCCGGCCGCACGACCGACAATGCCCCGCCAACGCCAAGAGGCTCACCAATACCCGGTGAAATAGAAGCAATCCCCGTGTCTCCTTTTTCACCGTTTTGCAGCCGTCGGACCGCTTCGCGGCTGTCGCACCGCTCCAACCGCATCACGAGGGTGAGCAATGTGCCGCCTTCACCCAGTCCGAAGTCGTACCAGAGATTTCGCACGTAGTCCACTTTGAAGCTCGGCGTGCGCTCTTCCCGTAGAGGGGAAAGATACATGCCGTAGCCGTTGCGTTCGTATTTGGGCTGAATCCCTCGTCGGGCGAGGAACAGCCGGATGCTAATATTTTTCAAATCGTTCATAATTTTTGTTTTTTCGGAGTTTGCCGATTTTACCTTACTACTTACTACATGTTTGCAATAGCTTGATATGTAATATTCTAAGTGTAGTAATCAAGTCTATGTCACCTTACTACCGTAGTAAGTTCATGTAGTGGCGTAGTAAGATGTCGTAAGGTTGTTTTTTGTATCCTACTACACGGCAATCTGCTATTTTTCAATATCTTGCCGCTATGTGTAGTAGCGTAGTAACTACAATCCGTAAGAAACGAAAGGGTTGGGTGAGATTTTTTCAATGACCCAGCCGTAGACGGGATTTCCGTTGACACGTTTCGAGCGTCGTTCGAACCCGGCCTTGCGCAAGGCTTCGCCCATACGTTTCTCGGAGAGGTTCAGCGACGAATAGCTGCGCAGATAGTCCAGAATCTCCACGGTGGTCATAAAGCAATCTGCGACGGCATGTTCCGGAGGCTTCTCGAACCCTTTCAGCAGCATTTCGTATTCGATGGTCTGGACATGAAATGCGGCGTTTCCCCGGTGCAGTTCTTCGATTTCGGCTTCGTCGAACCAATAGCGGAATCCGTCGTTCAGGAGTGTTCGGGCTTCGGCATATACCCGATCCATATTGACCCATATCGCCCGGTCAATGTCGATGGATAACACCTCGAAGGGCAGGAAGCGCCGCGAGCCGGTCGGATCGGTCAGAAAGTCGTTCCCGTTCACCGAGGCCATGAAGCTCGCCAAGTGGGGATACTCTTCGATGTAGACGTCGTAGGGCCGCCGGTATTTGACCGAAGGAGCCGTGATGAGGTTCTTAAGCTCGTTTTCATCCCGTTTGTTGAGCGCCTTCAGCTGGTCGTCGATGTTGATGAAGAGGTATTCGGCGACCAGCGTCAACACGTCCTTGTTCTGCAGGTCGATCTTTCCCGTGAAAAGATAACTGGCGAGTGAGCGGGGACAGAGGTTGTCGAGCCATGTGGTCTTGAACTTTCCCTGCTCGCCGGTCAATACCAGGCAGACATGGTTCTGACATCCGAGGTCGTTCGTTGCATTGGCGACCACGCCGACGAGCCATTTGGTCAGGTACTCCGACCAATGCAGGGCGTTGCGCACAGTGACGGTCGCGGCCAGTTCGTCGATGGCCTGCGTTCCCGTTGCCGGCGGCAGTTTATGAAAATACGCCTGCACGGGATTCACACGCTCGGAAAAGTCGCTTTCGAGCATGCTGCGCAGGTTCTCCGCCGAGGTGGAGATGCCGATGGTGCGGTCGAGCTCCCGCCGGAAGGAGTTAAGCCGGTATTTGGTCACGGGGAGGAACTCGCCGTCGCTGCTGCGGAACTCCGCACGGCTTTTGACCGTGTTGTAGCGAAAGGCGTAATGCTCCCGCAGAAACCCCTCGATACGCTCGTTCCGGGACTGCTTGCCGGGGACTGCAACGCTGTCTGACACCTTATTTGCCATCGCGCTCGCCGAGAATCCGTTGAATGTCCGAGGTGCGGTAGCGAACCTTGTTACCGACCTTAACGGCTTTCAGATATCCTTTGCGGTTCCAATGCCAGAGCGTCGCGTCGCAAACATCGCATAGCTCTTTGACCTGCTCTTTGGTCAGGTAACGTTCCTTGCGGGCTTCGGCGACTTGTGCTGCCAGCTCTTCTTTGGCGCGGTCGATAAGGCTTTTGGAGAAAGCCAACAGATCCTCGCCGCTTACCTCCAGCCGGATGCTGCCCGGAGCATCCCGGAGGATGGATAATAAATCTTTCATACATTGCTTTCCGCCCGTTATGAGGCGCAACATTCCGGCGGAGGGAAAAGCAGCGCCGCCGCCCGGAAATCCGAGCGACGGCGCAAATATAATGTTGTGATTGAGCGATATTTAAGCGTTTAATTCGCGTTGTATTAAGACGAATTTAACGAGCCTTATTCCGATAGAAAATCTTTTATTTCCCGGATGATGAGGGCTTCGCTGCCCCGACTGCCGATACTTGGTCCGATAAGCAATGGTTCTGTCAGACGGCTGTATGCTTCCTGTATGCCCCGCTCGTGGACGATGCGGATGTCAGAGCCGTATTCCGCTTGCAGGGCATCGCGGAACGGTTTGATGTTGGTTGGAACTACCAGATAGCGCAATTCATCGAGTGCGATCTTCAGCCGTGCGATGTCGGTCTGGGTGTGTTTCTTCGTGAGGTATTCGCCGATCTTTTGCCGCAACTCGTCGGGATGTGCGACGACCGGAGAAAACATTTCCACCAACGATTTGGTCGTACTCGGCCGACCGGGTTTTCTCTTTTCGTCGGAGTCTTCGGCCGGAAGAGTGCCCGCAGCCCATTCCAGCACCCGATCGCTTTCGGCCAGACGCATTGCTTCGCGGTGGGCATTCCAGTCCTGCTTGGTGCGCAGTTCTAATTTGATGGAGCGGGAGATCAGCAGTCTGATCGTGGCGCTCATGGTCATCTTCTGCAAGAATCCCAGATCGGGCGAGCGCCGCAGCTCTTCACAACGCTCCACCATCCGTTCGAAACTCTTGCCGAAGTAGAGCCAGCAAAGCATCGCCGGAAGGGTCGAATCCTTGCCGGGCTGTTCGCACTCCCGGATGATCTTGCCGGCAAGGTCGTGTTGTCGGGCCGCCTGTTCGATCTCATCGACATGCTCGAACAGTCCTTCATTGGCTTTGTCGGACATGAGGCGCCGGTACCGGGGGATAAGGGACATGGCTTGGAATATGACCGACTGGCACCCTGCATAGTCACGGGCGTTCATCGCCTCTTCGAATGCGGCGTATTCGTCGGGGTGGGTGTTCATCCATTCCCGCAACTTCGCTTTGAAAGCCTCGTATTCCTGCTGGCCCATAGTATTGTACTACTTTTTTAAGACAACCCATCTGCCGCCTTTTGTCGGCCCTTCATGACTGATAATCCCCTCTTTGTTCATTTGCAGTAGATAATGCTTAATGCTATTCGAGGTACGTCCTAATAACGCTTCCAATTCCCTGCCGGAGATTGCCGGATTCTTTTGGATTTCGTAGATGATCCTTTCCCGAATATTTTGGGGTGTTTCTTGTGGGTTTCTTGTGGGTTTCTTGTGGGTTTCTTGTGGGTTTCTCTCAGCACCGAAGCCTGCATCGTAATATCGTTTCGATGCTTTTTCAATTACCCGAAATGCCGTGACAAATGAAAAGTCGAATTCGGCTTTTTCATTGCCGTTTTCCGTCAGCTCTTTTTGAACCCTATAAACACCTCGGCTGAAACGATTGACATAACCGAGAATTTTCATCGCTTCGGCAATGAACGGATTGCGGTAATCGCTTACATTCGGAAAATTCTCCGGACTGACTTTTCCATATAAACCGCCGGGATTTTGTATTTCAATACGATCATCGTATTCATAGAATTGTATCGGGGCATTCGTTTCATAATCCCGGTGCATGATCGCATTCATCAGAAGTTCCCGCGTTGCCCAGTATGGGTAATTCGCAACGGTTTCTTCCCGGAGAACACTAATCGGAATCGGGCGTTTTTGCGACACACTCGTTTCGACGAATGCGTCTATTTTAATGAGGTCATGGCAAAGGTTATTCCCGAACTTGTGTTCATTGATGATTTCCCCTGCACGATCCACACCTTTGAAACGGACATATTGGACATAAGCTCCCGGAAAATAGCGCCCCGGATTTCCCCCGAACAGAATAATGCATCCGTTCGTCGGACAGTTATATCGCAAGTCGAAAAATCCGAGTGATGCCAACTGTTCTTCAAGAGGGCGCTTATCGTCTGCAAGAATTTCACTGGCTACGGCTTTTGGTAAAAATTCTGACCGAACAAGGTTTATATCAATGTCGGCAAGCGTCGTTCCGATACACGGCATGGCATCGAACGTTCGAATATTAGAGATTCTTCGCTCCATCAATATTTTTTCTTCGGCTTCCGATGCGATGCTTTTGCGCGGACCTATCCGTACCCAAATACGTCCCCGGTATCTGACCGGAGGAAATTCGGACGGTTTGACCTCGACCACGAGTAAATCGCCACCTTCCAAAACAAAGCGCTCGACAGTCATTACCGGTTGCGGGAGAATATTGCCGTCGGTGCGGATATTGGTCATTTTGAGTAGTAGACCATCATCGACACGCAGGCCGGATAACTTCCCGTTGTCTTCGGCTCCTATAATCAGATAGCCGCTTTTGTCATCGCCGGGTAAATCATTGGAAAAAGCACAAATCGCCTGGCAAAATTTGTCCATATTGGTTGTCGAGGTCGTTATCTCGATGTTGTAGCTTTCCGGATTGCCAAGTATTTGTACCAGTTGTTTCTGTGTTAACATAATGCGGCTCTCAATTTGTTAGGACAAAAATATGGATTCTTTTCAGTAAATTCTAAAAAGCAATATATTATTTCAGCAAATCGACCAACTGTTGCTTCATTTCATCGTCAATGGTGCGGTAACGTGCGAAAGCCTTGCTGCCTTCCTTATGTCCGCTCAAAGCTCCGACCAAATTGGGGTCTTTGACCTGCTTATACAGATTTCCGACGAATGTCCGGCGGGCCAGATGCGACGAGGCGATCTCGTAAAGCACCCTCTTTTCTTCTTCGCGGGTGGTGGGGTTTATGACCGTAACCAGCCGTTTCAATCCGGCGGCTTTGAAAATCCGCTTGATCGCCAGATTGTATTTCTGCTCGGAGATGAAGGGCAGCAGCTTGTCGCCATCCAGACTTTTGTAACGGGCTGCGATCTCTTTGGCTGTTTGATTCAGCGGAACCCGCACGGTCAGCGGTCGCCCTTCCTTGGTCTTGCGCGGTATGTATTCGATGGCTCCGTCGATCAGATTCGATTTCGTCATTTTCAGCAGATCACCCACCCGGCAGCCGATCAGACATTGAAAAACGAAGATGTCGCGCTGAACGGCCAGTTGCGGATGCCGCATCAGATTCGTGCCGTAAATCTTGTGCAACTCCTCGACCGTGATATAATAAGGCGTTCCGTATGTGCATTCCTCCAACGGGAAATCGTCGAACGGTCGGTTACGGGTCTTTTTGTTGCTGTTGCACCAGTAGAAGAAAGTTCGGATGCGCGAGAAACAATCCAATAACGTATTCTTTCCTCTGGGTTGCGGCGTGCGTGCTTCGGGTATAGCTTCGTAGATTTCCGGGTAAAGAGCGCAGTAGCGGTATTCATTTTCCAAAAATTCCCAAATATCCCGCAAGGTGTCGGCCGTTACTTGATCGATGTCCAATACGAATGCTTTTTGCCCCCTCTTGGTTGTCCGGATATAAAGTTCATACCGCTGTAATCCTCGTTTGATGACCCGGTAATTCTTTTTGCGGACATCGGAAAGACGGTGCTTTTCGAGAAATTCGTCGAACAATGCGATCAATGTCGGTTTGGCCGTTTCTTCCGTGGCCGTTTCGACATTGTACTTTTGCGGATTGTAATATTGTTCCAATGCCTCTTTCAGCCACTCTTTCTGCGGTTCTGTCGTCTGTCGGGATTGATAGGTTTTTTCGAGGTAGGACTTGAGTTTGCGGGCTTCATCGTTGTAATAGGAACGCATTTCGTCGTCGCAAACGATTTTGCTTTTGACCTGTTCGGCCTTGTCATCCCAAAGATTGGGATTGATGGTGAGCCGGGTCGGTGCGACCATATCTACCTGTCTGCCATCCCGCAGACGTGCGTAAATGGTCGCCTTCGATTCTGTATCATAGCGTTTTACGCTCTTTTTGATGATGAGAGTTATTTTCATAGTACCCAGATTCCGGATTGACAGAGCAAAAATACGAAAAATTCCCCACATTTTCCCCACATCTGCTAAAATATGTTCAATCGGAATTTATCTGGTAAAATGATTAAATATTTATATACTATTGATAATAAATAAAA
>OMGA01000067.1_pt1 | contig 56417 bp, 49 predicted proteins | sample 1674211 | NCBI WGS metagenome assembly OMGA01 (sample SAMEA103958152, study PRJEB25191) | human gut metagenome | biome: human-associated habitat [ENVO:00009003]; feature: intestine environment [ENVO:2100002]; material: feces | place: Germany | collected 2013/2015
ATATTTTCCTTCTGAACCTGGCTTACGATAAAGCTGGAGCCGGAAACAGAGACGCTGGCGGTCTGGTTATCATTAAAAACCATCAAATCATTAATATTCACGCCACCTAACGCTTCTACAAAAGAATTGTTAGGTCTTATCATCCTGACATTGGACGTAGAACTACCATCAAACAACGACTTTATAGTATTATATTGAGATTGAGGCAAAGTAGTAGATTGATCTCCTACAAGCTGTAAGATGATAGCTAAAAAAAGCATCCTCATCATCACTTTTAGCTACTGCGTCCTTCCATGTACCATCACCACAAAGGAACCTACCCTCATCCCCCTTAGCAGGAGCCGGCACCAATCCCGCAGCGCCAGCCCCGGACGCCGTGGCGCCAACCATATCCTTGACCTTATCAAGTCTACTGTCTATTTGATTACCATCGTACTTACCAATAAAATCCTCCATATCGTTTTAATTTACAAGGGAGAGGCGGCAAAATACCCCCCCCCTATATGTTAATAAATCAATAGACTTTCTCCTCATTGCTAAACCAACGCACTATCATCTTGAACCGGCTCTCAATGTCATTCACGAACCTAGCCAAGAACCAATCGCCACGAAGACGATCACGCCACCTCCGGTGATAATCGACGGCCCTAGGGTCGATCTTCCGGTCAATATCATTCACGTCCTTGATCCATACCGGGAGGTTATTAGTATCGTCTTTGACCTCGTTAAAATAGTCATTTATATTTATATTCTGATCAACCTCCGTCACCAGTATCTCACGGCTATCGTCATTGGTTACAGGATACCTTAACCGCTGGCTCATATCGTTCTTGTCGGCGATAACCATCCGAAGTTCACCGCTGTTGTTCGTATCATTATAAAACCATGCCTTATTGAATCCAGTAGTCCTAAGAATTTGGTAATTAACCTCATCCTGATATCTTCTGGCATCCATCCGATATTGGTAGTTGGTGAGGATCTTATTCACGTACTGCTCACGTACCGGAACCTCTATAACAAACGGATATAGCTTACCATAAAATACTTGATACGATTGGTTGGTCAAACCATGAGACCATAAACCTATCTCCTGACTTTCACTTGAGTAGTTCTTTCCAGACTGGAAATAATGCTGGTGCTCGATATAATAATCAGGGGTGTAGGATAAATATGATTTCCACTCACCCTTCAGGCAGTTATATCCAACGGTGAACGAGACGTCCGTGAAATGGCTGGCGTCCTGTAGCTCCACCGCCTGCCCGTTCCTGTAGAACCGGCCGCCACGGAATTGGTACTCGCTCGGATTCCCTACCGGTATATAATCTTTCTTGGTTATCAGAACCCTCTTAAACCTATTATCCCAACCCATGGACAACCCTATACCAAAAAACTTGTTATCAATATCATAATAAGACAACTCAGCGTCCGTATCAGCGTTATATATCCGGCTACGGATGATCTTCATCTGAAGATGCTCCTTAAACCAGTTTCTAAGCCCCGGTGTGACCTCCGTAAGATTCCTACCATTAGAATCTACCTTAAACACCTGACCACGCCTTAAATCGACCCAAAAATGCCCAAACTCGCAACTGATCATATCCCGACTCTGGGTCCCGGAATATCCTAACGTCGTATTATTATACTCAATGCCACGAGAGGCGAAAAGCCCACCTGTCCCTAGCTCGCTATTCTCCGGGGATATTCTTTCTGCCAGCACGTCTATAGCGTTATATAGTCCTACCTGATTCTCGAAGCGAGCTAGTATTTGATCCGACTCTATTCCCTTCATGCTTATAAGCTTTCCGAACGAGGTCTTGAACTCATGGTAATCCATAGGCTTGTACGACAGCCAAGGATCGGTCATGCCGTTCTCCGACACGTCGGCGGTGCTCCATATGACGCCGTTGGGTCTTTGGTAAGCGCAGTCCCAAAAATTGCTATCATACGTCTCTGGTAATGACCTGCCACCTAACGTAAATCGATTCTTATACACAGGACTCATCTTAAACACATTACCCCTTGATATAGGGACATTACGCTCCTGAGTCCATGATATATAATCCCCCACCTCCGGATAGAACCCCTCGTAAGGCTCAGGGCCGGCTATACGAAAATTGCAATTGATCTCAGACTCCACAAGAAACTGAGGTATGCCATAGAAATATAGGAAGAAACGACCGCTAAGATACATATCTCCGGTCTTGCAAACCATCTCATAAGCGCTCTTCCGGCTAGGGAAAGAGTATAGCGATCCGGTATCCGTATCGGTCTTGTTAAGATAATCCTCCCCGGTATCGTAATTGACGAAATAACGGGGATACCCGATGTTTCGATAATCGTAATAAGGGAATGGTATCATGTCCCCCTGACCGAACTGAGTCAAATAAAACATAGGCATCTTCCTCTTAAGCGAGAATCTTGATATAAATACATCACCTCCAAAAACAGGTTTACGCTTATTCTCATCCATCAACCCGCAACCGCCTAACGATACCCACCTGATATCCTCTATCTGCCCGTATTGAGCCGGAGAATATTTCTTTATCCTCATATAAGGACAGGATACGAAAGATTCACGTGTCATAAAATGAGGCGTCATACCAGCCACCTCATCGTTACGAATATTACACTCATCCTGAATACGACTGGTATCGTAACTTGAAACCAACTCCGGATATTCAAGCATATACTTATCCATACCAAATGACATGAACAACGAATGCTCACGATCGAGGTTGTTTATGATAATAGGCTTACCACCTACGGTTCCCCCTTGTGACGAGATGTCTGTAACCGGATACAACCCGCTCTTGATATATTTGGCCGTTGACAATCCACGTAGCTCCGACGCCCCTATTTTTTGGTAAAATAAATTATAATGAGCGACAGAAGTATAATAATAAGCATAGTTCCGTCTAGGTCCCCTATCTATCAATGCCGTTAACCACTGATATCTGTACTTGCCTATATCCACCACGGACTGGGCTGTGGCCTTGGCGATACCCGTAGCCAGACGGATAGCCGTCAGCGCTATGCCGACAGGGTTGGCTAAAAAGAACACGCCTCCACCGACATATTGCTGTGAAGCCGACTGATATGTATACTCAGCTATAGCGGATACTAAATTAGCCATAGCCTCCACCGTAGCCAATGATGTTGCCATACTGTAAGCCTTACTCCCTAATATCGTCCATTTAGGGTGATCCTCCACCTCCCTGAATATACCTGAGGATTTACCTAATTGATAACCATCAACAAGGCACTCGGTGGGAGCGTCAGGCTTGTTAAAGGCAATATCAGGACTTAAGAATGAATACCAGATATTACCCTTCCTGTTAAACGGATGCGTTATAAATTTCTCACGATTAATATCCTTATAGATATACATATCATCAGACAAATCGTTGTAAGGGTAATTAGGATAAAGGTTAGCCGATCCGTCGGGATCATCGTACTTAAACATATCATAAGCCAGACCGGTCCCGATAACGCTCTTATCCAACGTCCTATCGCCCCTATACAACTCATATCCTATTATAGAATCTCTTCTAGCCTTATCTATAAGACCGTTCTCTACCGCTATATCCAGAAACTCATTAACGATATCGTCATCAAGCATCACCCCCATAGGATAAATATAGGAGTCAACTCCATATTGACCGGTCAGTTGAGACGGATTACCCATGAAAGGAGCGACAGAGTTATCCGGAAACTTGTAATGACGTATAGGTCTCTGACAAAACGTGGTTGACGTATTGGGGTACTCAGCGTTATCCCCATTACCGGTGAAATAAGACTTACCCCCAACTGATTTAGGAGACCCATAGTATTTCGTCAAAGAATCTATTATGCCCTTCCTCTTTGATCCTCCCGATGATATCCCGATCTTGCTTGAATCATACAACTCAAAATTAGCCGGATACTTATTGGCAGACTCCCAATATCCGAAATCACCGTACTGATATGGTCTGGGAGCGCAATCAGCGGGTTTATCTCCACATGAGATACATTTCGCCTCATAGGTAACAAATCTTCTTAATTTCAATTCTTTCGTAAAGAAGAATACGTATTTCACCTCCAGTGGCCGAATGCCAAAACAGAACGGGGCGGGGAAGATGGCGGTGCCGGCCGTATAGAATCCGGCAAGCTCCTTCATGTCCTTCCTCATGGCGAAACCGGTGAAGAACACGCATACCGCAGGCTCGATGCAAACATATATCTTATGGAAAGTAGTCTTGTCATCATTCCAGAACAAGTACTTTGGCATCATAAATATCTTATGATCCACGTAATTCACTATAACACCTTTCTTGGCATCATTAGCCAAAGGATTAGGAGCCACGGTACCTTCCTTGTCCGAGAAAAACGTTATACGAACCTTATTGCATGATGATGAGTCGCCGATCGGATAATTATAGTTACCCATCATCTCTATATACATAATACCGTTATCAGGATCGGATAAACCACTTATGTATTTCTCGTAATCCAACTCCACCCATCTGGCGTATGAGGATACATGTGGGTAGAACTTGAAATAAGTCAAGCTGCTTCTACCGAGCCAATTGGTCTTGGCGTCAATATCATTCTGCATAGACACACGATCTTCCCAGTCAGTAGTTATACCGGTATTAAACTTAGAATTATCACCATCGCCAAAAAGACACATGGCGTTCTCGATACCAAACTGACTCTCATATTGGGGGAAATAAGCCTCCATCGTATCCATTAACTGATCAAGCATCGTCTCCGTATGCATCTTTCCTTCCCATTCGGGATATTGATACAAATATGTGCACTTACCCAATGACCTACCCCCTTGGAATGTAGGAAGTTGAACATCGTTAATAGTAGGATTCACGTGAGGATCACCTACCGAACACCCATTAGTACATATACCCTCATCATATAACTGCCGGACATTAGACATATCCTGACACAAGACCAAAGCGGAGGAGTCTATATCAGACGGGAATTTATCCTCATCCTGACCATCCAGCCATTCCTGAACCAGATCTATGATATTCTTACCTCCACTGGAGTAATTATCGAAATCACACAATACAGAGAATTTCCTTTGTGACTCGGCGTTACTTTGTATTAATGTCGTAGGTTCGGTCTCCACGTAATCACTAGCCAGCTTATACGTAAAATCAATCCTAGAATCCACCAAAGAGTTTTTATCCAATATAGTCCTGGTCTCTATCCTCTCGATATCATCACATCCACTAGGGAAATCGGGAGCCTTTATACCGTCTTGATCCTCCGGCAATGATATAGCAGCGCATAACTCGTCAGTAATACCTACATTAGATTCTATGATATCACACAGGTTCTCTATATTATCAGCGATATAATCAATAGCATCATCTACCGTAACATCTTCCCCCATCGTATTGATAACGAATTGGGTCTCTCCTACCGTGGCATATTCCTGCTCTACATATCTGAGTTGCTTGACATCTAGCTGATTCTTGCATTCTCCTCCAAAATCATCAAATCCCCAAGACGGGTCGTTTATGATCTTTGCCGTATTCTTAAACTGCCAAAGATGACGGCGGCTGTTCCCGGCGCACTGCGGGTTGTTCTCCAGCACCGACGCAGCCGACAGGTCGTCAGAGTTACCGTCCTCATCAACGATAACCTCCATCTCCTCCCTTGTGGCCGGACGAGGGATAAGCGGGAATCTAGCCGTCCTGTATCCTGTATTGGTAAAGAATCTTATACCCAACGGATATACCTCGTCACGCATGAAAGAGGCGTATTTAGAGCAAGCCACACCGTCTTTATACAAATTCTCCGTGGCTATAGATGTCTGCCATTTAACGAAATGACCCAAGAAGTTAACGACCGGTTGAAGATTCCATTCGTTCTCCACGGTCAAGCCGTATTGAAGAAGACGATTCCCGACAGACGTCATGCCTCTGGCTGTCTTATATACCGGTATTTCCTTGGATAACTTCTCCATGGTCGTACGCTCGCTATACTGATCCGTAAGGTAATAGATGGTCCTTTCCGTTATCGGATGTATACCTTCTATGAAATACTCAAGAACCGGGCTTTGCTCACCATTAAACCCAACCGTGTTCTGTATAACACCTATCTTATAATGAGATACCTGCTTGTCTATATTGGATACAGTAAGGCGGATACCCATATTGGTTGACTTACCCCATAAACCATCACGGATAACCATATCTTGGCGATCGAATAACATGATTGGGTTGGTCAATGAGCAATATCCAGTCTTCTCTATCCCGAACTCATCGCACAACGCCACGCAGAACTGGTAGGTCCCAGCACGCAGGCTTCCCCCGAACTCCACGACCTCAGGCTCCACGCACGGGGCCGTCAGCAACGGGAACACCAGCAGCTTCTCGCAGGCCAGCCTACACCTCTCTATTGGCTTGTCATCCCCACATGTCTTATACCCATGGTAATGATACCAAAAATCACCATCATCATCCGGATTAAGAGCCTTATCGACCATAACATATCGCTGGGGATTATATCCATCGGTCCAGTATATCACCTTCCCGCATTTCTCGTCCTTGATCTCTATATCGAAGATCGGATGATGAATGGAGAAATTAAGACAAGGGTCATCAACCCAGTCCTCTATCAGGACCTCCATCAAATCACATATCTCATCAAAACGACCATCCGACTCCTCAAGCCTCTCGCCAAGGATACGATGGATGTCCTTTCCCGATCCAGCCAATTGATCCTCCACGGTCTTGATATAATCCAATGACCGCATGAACGTGATCTTAGACGTATTATCATCCGGATTGGATAGAAAGAAATAAGTGTTATCACCAGCTATGTCATTCTTATACCCAATAACCTTATAGCCATCAAATCGCTTACATAAAAGGGTACTAGGCTCGTTCTGGATCTTAAGCTGGCTTCCATCGTCACCCTCTATGGTAGCGTTCAAGGCGAAACTATATTCAGATGGGGATAGATCCTGTGGATGCTTATCCCTGTTCATCCCGGAGTCGGGAACCGCTATGTTAGAGTTATTTTGCACGACATTATCTTTTTCGCAAATATAGTGAACTACCGCCAAACTAAAAATTTAGCGGCTTCGGAGATCTTACTATCTCCTCTCTTTTCCTGCTTCTTTCTGCCATTGCTTTTTAGGACACGAGGTCGGTCATCCACAAGAGGACAGTCCACAGGCTTGACTTTCCCACGCTCCGTGGGTAGGGCTTTCAAGCCAAATTCCTTGATATTGCAAGCAGCATTGAAGTCCCGGTCGTGGTGTGTTCTACATTCCGGGCAAATCCAACTGCGCTCGCTCAATTTCAATCCTTTATAGATATATCCACATTTGCCGCAGGTCTTCGAACTTGGGGCAAATCGGTCTATCTTTATGAGGTTCACACCATACCAACTGCACTTGTATTCAAGCAGGGTGAGGAATGTTCCGAAAGAGGCGTCCCCTACAGCTTGTGCCAGATGATGGTTGCGCTGCATCCCCTTCACGTTCAGATCCTCCATGCAGATGGTACGCACTTGGCTGTCGTGCGTGAGTGCATGGGTGATTTTGTGAAGATTATCCTTGCGGCGGTTGGCAATGTGTTCCTGCAACCGGGCTACACGGCTGCGTGCCTTGTTGCGGTTGGCAGAGCCTTTCTGTTTACGGCTCAACCGCTTTTGCAAAAATTTCAAGCGATCAAGATTTCTCTTCAAGTTTTTGGGATTGTCAAACGTGCGTCCGTCAGAACATACGGCAAGCGATTTGATGCCCAGATCTATACCCAAAGTCGTACCACCTTGTATGGTCATTGCAGGAAGCTCTTGGATGGATGTGTCAACCAACACAGATGCAAAATATTTGCCCGAAGATGTCATACTAATTGTGACGGTCTTTATCGTACCTTTGAACTTGCGGTGCAATACGGCAGGAATATCTTTCGCCTTGGGTATAGAAATGGTACCCTTTCCGAAGTCCACGCTGCAATGTTGCGGGCACTGGAAACTCTGCTTGCTTTTCCGGTTCTTGAATTTCGGGAAACCTACCGTATGAGTGTCACGGAAAAAGTTCTTGTAGGCGGTGTCAAGGTTGCGCAACGCACTCTGCAAGGACTGGGAGTTGACTTCCGAAAGCCACTCATACTCAGCCTTCAGTTCGCTCCTCATGCGATTGATCATCTCAACATTGCCAATAGATTTCTTTTCCTGCTTGTAGGCTTCAATCTTCAGGTTGAGTGCCCAATTATAGACAAAGCGGCAGCAGCCGAAAGTCTTGGCAAACAAAACCTTCTGTTCTTCTGTCGGATAGATTCTATATTTATAGGCTCTCAACATGGCGATTTTATTTGATTTTCAATACTCAAAGATACGAAAAAAAATATTGGAATGCACAACTATTTAATTGATTATAAGCTATCTAAAATTGTTCATACATCTTATATATACCTCTTTTACTATCGTTGTATTTAGAGATGTGCATTGAAAGTTAAGGGTAACTGTACTACCCCGCATTTTTCATCCCCCCCCCAAACTGAAGATTTAGGGTTTTCAAATGCGAGTCTCTATAAAAAAAATCCTCCTAACTTTCACAAGTCAGGAGGGAGACTAGATGCTCGTGGTAAAGCACAAAAAAACAAAACAATTACAAATTTTTCCCCATGTAGTTTGATTGCTTATCGGCATCCTCTACAGATATGTAAAAGAAACCGTTAGTCACGTATCTCTCATTGACATCCACAAAATCAGTAGATCCTTTATCCACTCCTTTCTTCGATCCCTCATCACACACAGCTACCAGACTATTGAAGTCATTGGAATAACCTACGACTACACCGTGTATATCCCGATTTCGAGGATCGAATACGTACCTCATCTTATACCTATCATAAGCTAACTCTAAAGAGCTTTTGCTTAGCCTCTCATCTAATCCAGCACCCGCTACCAAGGCTAAAACGCTCTTTGATATGTCACTCATGGTGGTATCCTTGGCCGGAGCCTTAGGCATAGAAACGCCTTCCATGACAAAATCCAACGCCTTATCTAAAAGCTCGTCGAAATCATCATCTCTTATATAATCCTTAAGCACCTCCAGTATATATAACCGGACATGGAGTTCGTTATTTACATCATTCAATGTGACCATAATACTAGTTTTCGGCAAAGCTAGATTATTCCTGCGCAATAAAAGATCAAATATGTCATAAGTAAAGGACTAAAAAACAAAAAAAACTCCCCCACCCTCACGGACGAGAGAGCTGATAGATATTTGTATTATGAAAAAGAATAATTACTCACCTATTCTTACAATACAGTCACGAGACTCCTTGTTGTAGATCATCGTGCCTACCTTAGAATACAAGGTCTTTATATTTTGCCAATTATCCTCACCATGGGCGGATACGTTGGTAGGGGCATCACCGGTATAAACCTCCTCGCCTCCGATATTGACAAAATCATATCCACGTTTCTCCATAGAACCGCCCTTATATGCCGTGAACCTGATAGTGACATCACCTTTCTCACGACCACCATACCAGTTACCGTATATACTGCATCTGATCTCAAGAGGTAATTTATCATAATTATCGCCATCCAACAACGGTCCCATCTGGATCAAGGCGGCCTCATTACCTGATTCCATGTTATCACCACCGTGGATAAGATAATCACCTACCCGCTCCTGCGTGGTCTGGTACTGTTTACTCCAACCAACAAGCTTGCCGTCAACGTCCGGGAGGCCGGTGTTGTCGAAACCGGTTGCCGTGTCAAAGTCAATGCCGTCCTCGTCAGCCCAGATATACCTAAGCACTAGGTAGTCGAACTCCGGGATAATAACCACCGGGACCGACTCCTGCCTGCACACGAACGTCTTCTCTTCCTTGGTTCCCTCTTTTATAACCTTGTATGTTACCTGACGTATCTCGCCGGTCTCATTAATATCAGCGGTAACCTTAACCTCAGCAGGGCCAGTACCACTTGTCTTATCTAAATGTATCCAATCATTTTTCTTTGCCATATTATCTTTTTTTCTTTTTAAAAAAACGTATATTCGCGTCATAATCGCGGGGTGGAGAAGAGGTATCTCATTAGGCTCATAACCTAAAGATCGAGGGTTCGATTCCCTCCCCCGCAACTAAATAAATTTGATATACTTATCAAAAGCATTAGGCCACATCCGCTCATAAGACAACATCCTTCTCCTATTATCCTCAGCCAACTCCCGATAATCATTTAACGTGATCATCGACATCTTAAGCTCCTTCATAGCCCTAGCGAACTTACCCGGCTCCTGCTGAGCATATAATTTATAAGCGTCACCAGCGCCTTGTATCAAGCCATTCACGGCGGCATTCTCGAAGATCTTCATCTTGATATACGTCTCGACATAATCCTCAAGGTATCCTAACGCCGTTTCAGGTATATATGGGAGACCGTCATCATCCTTGGGTGTAGCACGATATATGATATAAATAAATCCATCAAACCCTGTATACATAGTATTGCCGGATATAGTTATATCATAATTATCCCAATCGTACTTATCCCGATACTTGTCGGCGGCGCAATCACGCCTCAGTCCTCGACCTATAGACAGCCTTACGGGATGATGGTAATGAAATCGAACCTCGTGAGACCCGATATATATCCTCTCCGTGATCGTCTTCTCAAACTCCTCCTTACAGCACTCGGTGCAGGAGTTCCAACGGAAACCGCGCTCGGTGCGCTCGACCCAGCCGATCTCGTGTTGGAGGTCAGCCTTAGCCTTGTCGCCGCCAGGAATCTCACAGATAAGAGGCTCACACCTATAGGCGTCAAGCATGTCGAAAAAATCGGAAGGCAATACCGCCTGTTTATTACTGGTCTTGACAACCGCCTCGGACATGACCGCTATAACACCCCCGAACCTTTTCAAGGCGATCTCAGCCCACCTATAAACAGATGAGGTATCTATAGCCCCGCTATCATCGTATTTATGTAAATCGGCCTTGATCTCGGCCAATAGCCCTTTTATAGTCATATTTAAGTCTTTTGCACAAAGATATGTATTTGAATCCGTGATACAAAAAAAATCCAGTCTACCCTCACGGGCTAACTGGATCACAAAAACTTCTACAGCTTATAAACCCATTTAACTCCAAATACCTTACTCTCCGACTCAACCTCCCGGTACAAGAACTTATACCTCCTACCTGATTCCATAGCCAATCTACACTCCTTATTCAACGCCGGAGAAACATAGAGATGGAAATACTTGTTCCGAGGCATAAAATCAATACATGTATGGACATAAGAATATCCACCAGTTCCACGTCTGTTAATAGTACCGGTAAGCTTATTTAGATATATCTTACGATTAGGATTGATCTTATGGCACAGATAACCGATGTTGTTTATATAAACCCCACCCTCATTATCCAGATACTTATCACGTATGACCTTCCATATCAAGGACTGACATTCGAGAATATCATTCTTGTCCACAATCGTATGTTTCCTTCTCTTGCCGTTCTTAGACATAATAGATCTATAAAAACGGAGAAAGTACTGATCAAGTATTTTAAATGACTTTGTTTTCATATCACAAATATAACGATTTCATCCTAATACAAGAAATTTATACACAAAAATACACCGCCTGCACCAAGGACGAGGCAAACAGGATAGCCGACAATAACCTCCAATCCGATGGTATCTCTTACGCTAATGGCTTAGCGCAGGCGGATAGATGCGATTGCCTCGAAACATGGAGCGCTTACGCTAGCGGAAGTTTTAATGGACAATGTTTAAGTATATCCGTAAGTTATGATAATCCATGTGGTAAATCTAAAACAGCATCATTTGATGTGTATTATACTAGATCTGAACCATCTGGAGATGTAGAATATTTCTCTACCACTAAAACAGTCACCATACCATCCGGATCGGGAACGGTATCAGGCGGAAGCGATTGTGTTAGCAATGCTACAAGCATGTATGTATCTAATCCAAGTCAAGGTGGAGGCTGTTAAAAACAAAAAGGAGAGGTTGATTATCCTCTCCTTTTTATATAAACCTAAGATCTTTTCTCTTAGTATGATTTAATATCCTACTAATATGTCTGGTACTTAATCCCGTTCTTTCCTTTATCTTATCATAGATATAACCCTTGGATACGTAAGCCGACATATCTCCCAGATCTTTTATAATCTTATCATACATATCGTGCACCTCATTATATCTTATGATAGAGCTGTCTCTCATCCCTCTTTCGCCTATACCGTCAACTATGGCGTCATTGAAACCAAAGAAATTGATTATTGATCTTATTAGATTCATGTTATTGAATTTTTTGTGTTTTCTTATTAATATCCATATCCGGGTTCTCATCCGTAGGGATCTGCAATTTGGTTACAGTTTCCCTTAATGTTTCGGAAACCACATATTCAAGAAGTTTGTCTGGGCATATGAAATCATAATCCCATTGAGATGTACATGGCTTATCTTTTTCAGCTCCACATCCCCCTAGCTCTAACGCCGCTTTTCTGTCGAGAGTTATAAGATCAACATTTATAGCCTCTATGTTAATATCTGGTATATAGATATATCCATCATTGACATAATAATAGTATTGATCTATATTCCCGTATTTACGTTCCTTGTTGTTAGCGTATTTTCTTAACGATATGGAGGTAAATATAATATCATCCATGATGTTTGATACTTTGATGATAGCCGGACCTATACGGGTATATATCATATCGGGCAATCTTTTCTTGGATCTCATAAGTATCCTGCATAACTTAAACTCATCAAAGCAACAATCTACCTTACGAACCCTCTCCATTTCCATGCAATTAATATGAGTATACAGCGATTCCTCGCCGAACAAGGTTCCATCAGCATACTTCTGGGCTATATAAGACCTTGCTTTTTGCCTGCCTATGGACAATATCCATCTTCTACTGACATGAGCGTCCTTATTGATGGAGTTCATGTCATTCATGATCCTAGATACAAATTCTGAATTTTTCATGCATGAAATACTAAGGAGGGGATATACCCCTCCGGTTATTACTTCTTTTTCTTAACCTTGCCTCCACATTTCAGTTGAGGTTTCTTTTTCTCGGAGACTTTGCCTCCTTTTGCCATCTTCTTTTTCTTAGCACATACCATAATCTTACTTTTTTAATGTTGGTGATACAATATTAGTCATTTCTATCGAAAATAGAATAAACAAGGTTGATGAAACTACCAACTTACCGCCGCGGCACAGGCTGACACACAAAGACTAGCGCAGGAAAAAGCCAACGCTATGGAGTGCGATTGCATGGAGCCAACAAAGACGTGGTCATGGTCGGTATCTATGAATAATGATTGCATGAGCCATGAACAACTTGTCACATCAAGAGGATTTACGATTACGTATAATAATCAATGTGGTAGATCTATATCTGGTTCTGTGAGAGGTATAGGATATACACAAAACGGAGAAGAGCAGGTCAATAGCGCTAGCTTTACAATTCCCGCAGGATCCGGGACCAAGAGTGGAAGTGTATATTTTAGCCGAGAAGTGGTATGTGGAGATGTAACAATCTCTGGTCATGATTCAGGTAATTGTTGACAATCACTGCTGTTATGGTTTTTAATAAAAAGGAGAGACTTATTAGCCTCTCCTTTTCCATTACATATCAGGATCTTAACAGTTCCCAGATCCTCCCCCAGAAACACTTATAGACCCACATTGTACTCCTGAATCAAAACCTATGACACCAGTTTTTTTACCAGACCCAGTAGGTATACTTACGGAAGTACTTCCAGCCGTAACAGTTTGCCCATTATCATTCCTGCCAGTAACAGTTACAGTTATTGATTTAGATGATCCACATTGATTATTGTAAGACACTTCATAGGAGCACCTTAATGCAGATGTAGAACCAGGCAGACCATTACAAGGATCACCGTTCAGCATAGCGTTGGCGCTCCACGTCTTTGTTGGCTCCATGCAATCGCATCTATCCGCCTGCGCTAAGCCATTAGCGTAAGAGATACCATCGGATTGGAGGTTATTGTCGGCTATCCTGTTTGCCTCGTCCTTGGTGCAGGCGGTGTATTTACCAGCGATTTGCTTATAACTGATAGTCTTAGGAGTACAGTTGCTAGGACAGTTCGTAGCCTTGACATTTCCCCATCGGTCATCATTGCCAACCTTAGAAGGACATATCCTAGCATCAACTAAATTTTGTAATGCATCCTTGTACTCTTTATACTTGTTATAAGCTTGTTCACTAGCCAGATTCGATGAAGAAGCACAAAATTCACCAGCGCTAACCACCTTAATAGGGCTATCAGGAACACATACATCACCGCATTCGCCCGAACATCCCTTACATACCTCATTGGTATAGACAGTGTAGTCATGTGGATTACAACAATGCTTGCCACCATTCTGCCAATATCCCGTAGGATCGCACTCGCTAGAATAATGCTCCTCGCTATTACCATTATTACACCTACTATTATCCATATGATATGTATTATCACACCCGCATCCACAAGATCTCGAATCGGACTCAACCAACTCATCTTGATTTGGGGCTGAAGAGCAAGGATTGGTCTGATTCCTACTCCTACGATAATCGCATCCGCTACAATAGTAACTCCAATCATCATAAGATGGGGTATCATCGTCATCGGCGCAATCACCATTCTTGTTAGCGTAAGCCTGAGCGGCGGTCTTAGTCGCCGTATCATTCTTGAAAGCGTTTTGAACCTTGCTGTCGGCATCCGCCTGAGATACGGTAGATGTCAACGCTGACAACCCTAAAGCGCTATAAGGAACGGATAGAGCGACACCATGTTTACATGTACCACAATTATCCTTATAAAATGTAGCGCTTCCAGTACCGGTCCACACACAAGTGCCATGCTGGTTAGCGTAATCCTGTCCTCTCTGGTCTAAGATCTGCTCGGCCTTGCTTCTGGCATCAGCCAAAGAAACCTTGCTGGTGATAGGCGTACCGCCGTTAACCTGCGTAGAGGTCACTGTTATTCTCTGACCAACCCCGCTTCCGGCGCAATTGTTCCTATAGAAGTCACGGCTTGCCACGTAAGTCCATGTACATCCTCCATTCTTATTGGCGTAAGCCTGACCATCAGATCCACGAACCGCGTTCTCAGCCTTCTTGTTGGCGTCAGCCAAGGAAACGGTGGAGGTGTACGGGTGTCCCGGAAGCTTGCTGCTACTTACGGATACCATGTCTCCTACGCCGCCATCAGCGCAATTGTTCTTCTGGACCTGACCGGTATAGCTTCCTGTCCACGTACAAGTACCCTTCGAGTTAGCTACGCTCTGTCCCTGAGCCGTAACAGCCGCCAATGCCTTGGCGTTAGCGTCAGCCTGAGATACACATGACTTGAACTTGCCATCAGAGCTAGGACTTGGATCCGTAACATCATTCTGAGTCACGGTAACGGAGCTTCCAACCCCACCATCCGCACATTGACGGGTAAAGGCCTTAGATGCCGTACCAAACCAGAAGCATATCTTATTACCACCAGCTATATACCGCTCTTGATTATCAGGATCAGTGTAGCAGGTATTGGTATTACGTTGATGTAATTTAGAGATACAGTCCTTACATACGGTTTCGATAGTCTCCCATACCGGTTGCTCGGTCTTAGTATGGCACGTGTCATCATAATTCTTGTTAACGAACGCCTGACCCATCCTATCAATGTAGGCCTTAGCCAAAGCGTCAGCCTCCTCTTGTGAACGGGTAGAGGTAAAGAACTGTCCCATAAGATCCGGGGTTACGGTAATAGGATCAGCGTACTGGCAAGTAGGACACTTAGGAGTGAACTCCTTACTATAATTACCGACATATATCTTCAACTCATCACAAGTACCACGATCGTTGGCTATGGCCTGACCTTGCGCCTTGACAGCGGCCTTAGCAAGCTCGTCAGCGGCGAACTGGCTCTCGTATGAGTAGAATGGACCTCCGGTCACGTCAGCCTCAGTAACGGTAACTGAAGACGGGATAAGACCGGACGGACAGTTATTCTTCTCGAACGCCTCACTATAATGACCGGTATATTTAGGAGCCTCATGACAAGTACCTTGTTCATCGGCGATCTTCTGACCTTGATTCATGACAGCAGCCATAGCGACTAAGTTAGCCTCATCCTGCGATACGCAAGACTGGAACGGATGACCTTCCACCATATCTTGTGTTACGGTGAACGGATCTCCTACCTGATTAGCGCCACAATTGCTCTTCGTAAACTCGAAGCTAGCCTTACCGGTATACATAGTAGCGTTAGAGCAGGTACCCTTGGTATTAGCCAAAGCCTGCCCTTGGGCTTGTACGGCGGTCATAGCCATAGCGTCAGCGGCGGTCTGCGAGTCGTTAGACTGGAATGGGTGTCCTTCTACCATATCTTGAGTGATCGTCACCTTAGATCCGATCTTGCACTCACCACAGTTGTTTCTCGTGAACTCCAAGGAAGCACGGCCGGTATACGTACAAAGGGCGTGGATATTGGCAAGAGCCTGTCCTTGGGCGTCAACGGCAGCCTTAGCCTTGCTGTTGGCATCCTCTTGAGACACGGTGGAAGTAAATGGATAACCATCAACCATCCTATCGTTTACCGTATAAGTGCCACCAGCACCAGTACCACAATTGTTACGGGTAAACGTACGTGTATAAGTACCGGTATATACAGGAACCTTCTCACACTTACCTTTCACGTTAGCCACATCCTGGCCTTGAGCCTCAACAGCGGCCTTAGCCTTGTTATTAGCGTCCTCCTGAGATACGGTAGATCTAAAGTCTCCTGTCACCATAGTCTCGTCTACAACAACCTTAGTGCCATACTGGGTCTCGTCACAATTGTTACGGGTAAATTCCTTACTGTATTTACCATGATATACGGTCTTCTCCTTACACTCACCTTCAAGGTTAGCCTGTTGTTGGGCGTTAGCCTCAAGATCGGCCTTGGCCTTATTGTCGGCGTCCTCCTGCGAGATAATAGAGAAGTACTTACCGGCGGCTACAACATAAGTATAAGGTTGACCGATATGGAACTCATCACAATTATTTCTCGTGACTGTCTTCTCCATCCTAACGTTATAGTAGACGTTAGTCTGACAATCGCCACGCTCATTGGTGATAGCCTGACCTTGCGCCTCAACAGCGTCCTGCGCCAGCTTATTGGCGGCATCCTGTGATACTGTAGAAGTGAACGGATAGCCGGTACACATCTTCTCATCCACGGTAAAGTCAACAGGCGTAGAACCTTCAGGACAATTAGTTCTCTGGAATACCTTAGAATACGATCCGGTAAATACCGGTATCTTCTCACAATTACCCTTGATATTAGCTATATCCTGACCCTGAGCCTCTACAGCGGCTTGGGCTAACTTATTAGCCTCCTCCTGAGAGACGATAGACCTGAAGTCGCCTTCTACCATAGTCTCGTTAACAACAACCTCCGTTCCGTATTGAGTGGAGTCGCAATTGTTACGGGTAAAGGTCTTGCTAAACTTACCATAATAGATATTCTCCTTAGGCTTACACTCACCTTCCAGATTAGCTTGTTGTTGACCATTCTTTTCAATATCCTCAAGAGCCTTCCTGTCGGCGTCCTCTTGAGAGATAGAAGACACGTACTTACCCTCAGGAACGATGTAAACATATTCCTGACCGTCACTAAACTTATCACAATTGTTACGGATAAAGGTTTTCCTTTGCTCCTCGTTATACCAGATGTCAGTTATACACTCACCATGCTCATTAGCGTACTTCTGTCCGTTAAGAGCTATATCCTCCATAGCCTTAGCGTCAGCGTCCTCCTGTGAGATAAACGACTTGTACGTCCGTTCCTCAACCACATACAAGACAACCGAACCGTGCTGGTTGGCTAGACAGTCATCCTTGGTAAACGGCTGAACCATCTTGATATTATAATAAACGGGCTTGGCATCTTGGGCTATCATATACTCCTTAACAACACTACCGTCCTTTGACGTTATACGGAACTTAGCCGTACAGATCTGACCGGTGTAATTAGCCTTGTATACGATGTTAAGCTTATTATCGCCTACCCCATGGCTCTTGTCGTTAATGGCAAAGCAATTACCCTCAACGCAATTCTTATCTACTTCCCTTGCCATGTCAATCCTCCTCTATTCTCCATGAAACATTATCTCCGGCCTCTACCCTCACGATCTGGGTATCACCATCCTTATTAAGCGTCAACCTTTGCGGATCCACGTTAAAGGGTGGTTCCGGTTCCGGCTCCTCGCTGCCATCGCCACAAGTGCAACATACCAGTTCAATATCATACTCGGTATTGGACTTGATATCGATAACGACCTGACCGTTCTCACTAGTCACGTTATCAAAGTCATGATCAAGTATAATATAAGGTATATCATTAGGCTGTTGATTGATATTAACAACCTTGCCATTCAAGACAAACATCTCATGATGCTCCTCGTTATCCATGTTCTTAGGCATGGCTATAACGAAGCTAGCGTCATACAGGTCAGTGGCTCCCGGATCCTCAGGATCGGCGTACACCACGTATCTGCTATCCTCGTCAGGTATCTTAACGGATAGCCCGTTGACGTTCATAGACACCATATAGCATTTACTTACCGAACCACCAAGAGTAAGGCAGGAGGCCTTGACCGAGGCGGAGTTAAGCTTGGCGTTGATGACCGCCGTCCCGCCCTCCATGTCAAACATGATATTGGCCGGATCCACGCTCACCCGCTCCATACCCTTCTGGGTTATGGTAGCGAGTTTCGTTACCTTGCCTTTCTCGACCGCTACGTAAGTCTCCCTAGGCAACCTACCCATCCATCCCGGCTCTACCTTGATCGCCACCTTGTCGGGACCGGTACCGGAAATCTTGTCGTAGGACACCCATGAGGAGCCTTGCTCGATCTTAGCAAGAATATCTTTTAAATTATTCATATCATTCCGCTTGAGTTATAGTCCATTTATCACTCTTGCCTACGATAATCTCCAGAATCTGCTCACCGCCCTCAGGAGGATACTCGAAGTTAGTAGGCTTAATCTCAAATACGCTGGCGCCACCACAACCAAGATCGCAGATCATGTCCGGCAACCATCCCTCCTCGAAAAAACGCTCTATAAGCTCCCTGACGGCCTCTGAAAAAGAATCAAGCTCCAACCTGTCTACGGGGAGAGATCCCTTCTTGAGGGTCTCACCACATACCCAGCCGTCACAATCGGAAGCCAAGACCGTATCGTACACTCTTTTAGCCATAACATGAGGTATTTAAAATATTACTATTCAATGTAGTATATACGATATTAACATCAGTGAACTCATCACCCATGCAATATTTCTTCTTAAACTTAACGGACCTGCCAGAAACGACATATCCGTCATTAGGGACGATAGTACCACAATAGGTAACACTGAGCACATTCAACGGCTCGTATCTTAATCTGACAGCTTGAACGCCCTTGAACGAGTCACGCTGGATGGACGCCGTGGCGCCAGATACGGCAACCAGCTTCCTTACCAGAGACTCGATTACGCTATTCATGCTATCACCGTTCCTGATATCCGCCTCAGGGAACGACTGACCGTCATATATGATCTGGGAACTATAGATACTGCACTCGTCCCCCGGTCTGTATTCCGGCTTACATGGATTACAATTATTTCTCATATCAAATCAATTTATTGATCATTCTTCTTAATTCAAGTATCTCGGCATCCCTATCCCGTATAGCCTTTATCATAGCGTTAAGGGTATCGGACATATCACAATTAGGGGACAATCCCAATGATTCCACACGTACCTTATCACCGGGGTAAATACAATCGGTACTCATGTACGTAGAGCACGGTACTTTCGTGTCGTCTACAGTAGGTCTGTATTGTTTTTTGTTGCAACCGTTCATCACCAAACCTCCTCTTCAGTTCCGCTATCCCCGCCGCTACCACCGGCGTTGACAAGCTCGTTTATAATCCTCTTCAAATCCAGAACCTCACGATGGTATAAATCTATCTGCTTATCCCTAGACGCTATAATACGCCTCAATGAGTCTATAACGACAGAGATATCAGTACCTTTCTCTATACCATCCACCACCAACTCATCGCCTGAGTACAAGACGCATTTATCATACAAGGTTATAGGACATCCATAACCAACACAAGGTTCGTCCTGACAATCCCGATCGCAAGGATCACAAGGATCGTTAGGGCATTTATTAAGAAACCTATCTATCTTAACGCCATGACAACACTCTTCGGGACGTTCCCGTGAATGATCATGACAACAACCACCTGTATTACACATATTAATAATATTAATGTTTTTAGCAAAGATACTTATTTGGTTTGATTATAAGACAACAAGACGTATGAAACAATAAGAGGTAGAGACCATAAGCCTCTACCTCCAAAACACTAATCTAACATTATGGAAAACACAAACGCATTATCACCAATAACACTGATCTTCTTGATCGATATTCTCAATCCATTTCTCGCATTCAAGATTAAGGTCAGCGTACTCCTGTCCCTCTACCATCAAGACCTCACGAGCCTTGGCGTTGGCATCCTCAACCGATATCCATGACCTGAACCTGTTGGCTTTGATAGAGTAATATACTTTACCGGACTTATATCCGAATGGACATATCTTCTCGAACCAATCACCGATCATAGTATTATAGAATACAGGTGAGCAACTACCCTCGGCATTAGCCTTCTCCTGACCTTCTTTCATGAACTTCCTATAGGCTAACGTATCGGCGTCTATCTGGGAGATATCGGATATGACAGCTCCGGCTGGTAATTCATATACAATACCTTCCTTGCCCGATGTGCCAGCCTCACAATCGTTCTTGTAAAACAAGCCACGAAAAGGCTGTGAGGCCCAGTCCTCGCAGCAAGCCCCGACGGAGTTGGCCTCCCCCTGCCCGATCCGTCCAAGCTCCACCCTAGCCTTATCATTGGCATCTTTCTTGGATACGTAAGAGACAAACCTACCTTCCTCTATACATACCTGCTCCTTGGATCCCTTACCGCTTACGCAATTGTTCTTGATAAACTTATCGCATACCTGATCATTATACCATACAGCCGGTATTATGTCGGCGTATGTATTGGCGTAGTCCTGACCGTTGGCTTTGACATCATCCTCAGCCTTACTGTCAGCCTCCTCCTGCGTATCGCCAAAATAAACATCGGCCGGGACCCGGTAGTCAATAGAGCCGCCCACGTACCCGGCAGGTGAGTTGTTTCTGGTGAACGTCCGTACTATTTCTTTATTTCCATATATCATCGTAATTCACTTTGTCACAAAGATAAATATTTTACCGACATGAGGCACATAACCGTAAATGCAAATACGCAGTTACCTGATTATCATTTTTTGGGCAAAAATGGAATTAATTATCCCAGTGATTAAACGACTCCGATCCGGCGAACACCCCATAGTCCCTAAACATACCTCCACACAATATGAAATCACTTTTCTTGCTACCATTTATAGATGACAATATGTATTTATATCCCTTGCCTGTTATGTAAATAGTCCTCGCATATATAACCTTACCAGATTCGGTGCATATATTCTTATCACGATAATGAGCAAACTCTTTCCTTACAGCATTAGCCGTAATCTCCCAATCTCCATTAACCTTAACCCTTTTGACTATTATCTTTATCTTAACAAGAAAATCACGTAGACATCTATCACTTATGATTATATCATTCTGCTCAAGTTTCTTGGCCAAATCCCTTATCAGCAAATCTGACTCTCCAGACATGATAAACGACTCTGAAAATTTTATATCCTCTTTCTTCGACTCAAGAACCTTAGCCATCTCCTCGGCTTTGGCCCTCTCCTCTAACGCCAGCTTCTCGGCGGCCACCCTGCCACGATATTCCTTAGCCCAAGCCTCAGCAGCGGCGGGAGGATCATTAAAATCAGGAATCACGCATTTGCCTGTAGTGAGAAGCTCTTTAATCCTATCCAAACACCACAACCTAAAATCAACGCTAAGCCACTGGGCGAAATCCAGAGCCAGATCCTCGCACATCCATGTGCCAGGATTAACCGTACCCCTGATAATCGTAACAGGCTGAAAATCAGCATTACCATATTTTCTGGTAATGGCATTAATTAACTCATTTACAGAAGATAGCGATAAATAATCATTTGGTCTTTTTCTAAACGGTTTTGCCATTTCGGTAGCATTCACATAAGTGATACCGTTCTCTGTTTTGAAAGTTATATCATTACCATTGTAGCTAAATATTGTAGATAATCCGTTTTCGTTGGATTTAGACGCCAAAATCCTACTACTATTATTCATAGAATCATTGGAAATAATTATATTTGCACTCATAATAAATAACCTATGTCCATTACATCGTGAGATATGATGGACATACAAAAATAGCCAATCGAATCGTCTATGACAAATCAATTGGCTATTTTTTACATCAAACACATAAAGATATTTCACAACTTGCCAGCGTATCTATCTAACCTGCTTATTTAGAAGACTCCCTACAAATTGGATACTTGATTTACAGTGGCTTAACATCTAGCAATCCTCATAAATCAATATCTATACATCTGATTATCACCATCGTCCATTTTTGGACTATGGCTCGTTACCCATTGCATATCTTATCCTCTAACGCATAAAGGATTTTAGCTACAGTCTTATCACCATTTACCTTCACGCAAGATTCACCAAGATCCCGGACATCTATAGCCTCCCTGATACGGATAAGCTCCTCATAGATCTCCTCTATCACGTCGGAGATCATAACGCACTCACCAGAGTCCTTATATTTTGACCACTCTGGAAGATCGCCCTCGTAAGGCACGCAAGTGGACGGAGTTATATGTGAACAATTATACTTTTTCATACTAGCAACCTGTTAATATGTTCCTTTAACGATCTTATCTCATCCGGGCATAACCCGCAATCATTATCGCATAATGACCTTTGCAGACGAATTATCTTCCCCCAATAAGATACATCGGGCTTGTCCCCGATCCTATACCTATGATACCTCATGTATCTACCCCATTGGCAAGATAACCACTCATCTACGACCTTACATAGATCTATTCTATCAAGGTTTGATATAGATTGCGCGCCCATCCAGAATCTCCTTTCTCATTTCTTGTACCTCCTCATCAGGCGGGCATCCATATGGCAGGTTCTTGATCCACTCACGGATCTTCTTCTGCATGTTGAGATAGACGATACCCACGCCACCTATGGTACGGGTCTGTTTGTATATGCTCACCACGTCACGCTCCATTGTCTTCAACGGATCGAGCATGACCATACAACCGGCGGTGCTTCTAGAAGCATATTCCCTATCGCTAACAACGGTAGAAGAAGGACGATTCATCATACTTCTCTCAATCCTTTCTCTCTCAGCCTTTAACGCCTTTTCCTTACAAGTATTACAACCCATAATTATATCTTTAAAATTCAACAATCCACGCAATTAGTAGCCATCTCAAGAAGCTCTCCTACACGATCAATGATCTCATGAGCCGCCTCTATATTATCCAGCCTGACGTTAGCCTCAGCCACGACCATAAGTGTTTCCATCTCCTGTATCTTATTTATAAGATCCTTATCCTTGTCCTCGCATAGGACATCAGTCTTAATCCATAGCCGATCAAGACGTCTGCGTATAAGATCCGTCTTAAGATACTTGCGACTAAAATTGTAAGTGGAAGGGCTACCTATGATCTTGATATCATATATACCGTCTGGGAGGTCAAGGTATTTGACATTACAATCATCGTAATTAAAGCAATTGAGACCTAGTGTTAGGCTGGTAAAGGTATTGACCTGATTCTTGCCAAGAAACAACGTAACGGGGTCGGACATGCCCGGCGTAGTGATCTCGATGATCGCCTTCCTATCCTCCAGCAGCCCCCACTCGGACTCATCCAATACCTGCAACACCTTGGGATCACGTGTCTCTAGCACCTGAAACGACAGCCTAATATCATTCATATTAACCTTCTTATCGTACCGGCACAAGCTATCGTCATAACGGGCTTGCATATCAAGATCCGGGATATCGGTATAATATGTCTTGACCTCATGCCCGTTGATAAATACCGATGTTATCTGGCAAACATGAGACCTAGCAACATCGAAAAACACCATCCTTACATTACCCTCATAATCAACGCCCGATGTCGGGTATGTCAATATCTGGGTATTATACTCACCATCGTTACGTCTAGCCACGACAGTAATAACGATAGGTTTCTCTATATCGTAATCATCCATGATAATCCTAGCGGCGAACTTATCATGAATTATCTTCGGTATGATATTAATCTGATTCATCTCGTATCTTTTTCACAAAGATACTAATTTGATCAACATCACAAATACAATCATAAGATAAGAGCGGCAAGAAGATCGTCCTCGCTAAGAAGAATGCCTCCGTTGATAGCCATGAATATAGCTAGGTAAAGATAAAGAGATCTTAGATCGTATTTAAGCATCCTCCCTCTAAGGGATACAATAAACTTGTTAAGGTCAGGGTTGTCCCCGGCTACAGACATATAACTCTTAAAAAGGAACGTATCGTATATAGGATCGGATGTAGATGGATCGGTATCATCATAAGAGAAGTCACATATCTCCACCCATAACCTAATAGACTTAATGATCAAATCCTTTACAATAGACTTATTCACCATACAACCGAATCTTACCAAAGCCACGATATCACCCCACTTCTGCCCAGATACATCCTCAACAATATACATAGCCCCATTTAGCGGATCTTTCACAATAGACGATAAAACACTCTTACATCCAATAAAATCAGATAGCTCTTGAATGTTAAACATATCATTATCATGGTTAAATATGACATATATATCACCACTTCTTACAATAATAAGATTACTCATCACGAATCCTCCACAAAAGAATTAATATCAAAACAGTCATCATAAGAGCATAGGCCAGGCTCATATCCTTCCTTGCCATCCTCTATGTCAGAAATAGCTCTATCAGCAATAGATCTTAACTCTAATAGACTTACACCTAAAAAATCTAAGGCCTCTTTCAAGTACTTATATAAGGACGAGGTTTTAACTTCCTTAAACCCCTCGTGAATCAAATGACTATTGAATATACTGAAAAGAACTTTATCATTCCTGCCGTCAAACCTTTTACCATTGTTTTTAAGACTACCATCAGAGTCAATCATCTTCCTTATCTTACTCGCAGATCTGGTATTTATGATATTCACCATAATCATAACTTTGTAATCAACAGCGGCTCTTCTAGATTTATTAGCCCTCCCCTTTGAACTTACAGGTGCATTGTCCTCGCCGCCAATATACCTGAACTTAGCCTTGCCTACAAAGCATGATGGATAAACCTTGCGAATATTCCACTTATAATTATAATCTCCGATTGATCTCATGATCGACAACTCGCTATCAACTACCATCGATATCATCTTATAAGCCTTCTCAAAACACTTAAACGATCCTACATACTCATAGATAAACCGGTACGTCATACCTAGCTTAAAATCTTTATCAGATATCCTATTAAACACTATAGCTCTATCAAAGTTGATGATAATAGCCATAATAATCTTAAGCCTAAAGTAGGGAGGTATATAAATATCATCAGGACTGATGTTCCTAGGATTAGCCGTGGTATAATCAGCGCCAGCGAAAGTATCTCTACGTTTCTTGAAATTACGCGGATATATAGGCTGACCTTTAGATAGCTTAATGCAAGTACACCCCTCATCTACCTGCTTCTTCTCAGCCTCGGTATACACCGGAAATTCCTTTATCATAGAAGAGCATTTCCTTATATAATTCAAGTCGAAATTCATATTGTTCATATTTTGCCCACTTCAAATATAAGCAAAATATAAGACCTTTAAAAGAATAAGATGAATTAATTCCCCATATATCACCATTATTATTTCATTAATAACATAACTAGCTGAAACACAGTTGTCCATTTTGTGACATGTGTAATAAGAAGCTTCGCTTCTTTCTGAAGCAAATCTCATTATAAAGCATTCCTTTATTTAATTCTTACCAATTTCTAATTAATAACCCGATTAATGAAATGATGTTAGCTAACGCCTTTTATTATCTAAAGTAGACATCCAAAAAACATTAATTTAAAAATGAGTAGTATGTTGGCAGATAAAGATCTTAATAATCCCACTCAAGACTCTTTATGATTGTATTATTGAGATATTTACTATATCCTTACATTCGATCTTATTTGGCAGATGACTACTATCTTTAAACATAATGATCCTATATGTTTACTTCTTTTCTGCGCTAAAGCGTGAAGTGCCAAAGGGAATCGGCAGGGTGGGTCGTGAGTCGCTCCGCTCCTGGCCGGCCATGGAAGGCAACCACCAGCCCCACGCTATGACGCCGCCACCTTGTTCATTGGCTTCCAACAAGAGTCACCTAAAAACAATACTTGTCTATACAATTATCTCTACGATTCCAGAAGTTAAATAAGAACTATTTGGCTTTAAGGGAAGTTGTTAGTTAAAAAGATGGTTAATTAAGTCATCTGGTCAAATAAAATCTTTATATTCGCGTCACGGTCGGTTGGATGAGTTGGTTTAGTCGGTGGTCTGCAAAACCATACACCCCGGTTCGAATCAGGGACTGACCTCTATGCTATTTGCATATTCTTTAAAAACTAATTAGATAAGGGACGGTGAGAGATCATAGTCCCTTTTTATTTAGGAGGATCAAAATCAGACGTCCATCTAGCTACATCACTTATCCTAAAATTATCTATTACAAAAGACGCCCTATTACTACCATCCCTTTGTCTATTAAAATCTATATTACTATATCTCAATGAAATATTAGAGCATGGGAATGAAACAGACCGTTTGCCATCGACAAAACCATATAATGTATAATTAACCCTAACCATAGCTATATGATACCACCTACCAATAATAGCATCAGATGCTTTACCTCCATACGCTCCTCTGTGAGTAGCAAAAAACAAACCTAAATCACCAGCATCACCAGCTATACCAAAATAAAAAATACCATTATACCATTCATGGCCAACAGAACAAGCGTTAATAACGACTAATGGTTTATACCAAAAATCAATGGTAAATGGATCTCCATCACCAAATAGATCAGGTGACAATGTACTAGATGTATTAATCATCCCATAAGAATTAGACGTATTTGTGTATTTATATCCAGTTCTTATAGAATCGGTAACAAACTCTCCTCCCTTGATCTCTAAACCATCCTCGATATTAGGGGGGGGGTATCCATCAACCTTAAAATCATTGTCAAATCTCATCAAGAATCTTGTGTGTTGATCAACAAGACCATCACTTCCATTATTCAACATTCTTCTTCTCATAAAACCTTTATCTTTTTCAATATATACACCAATACCAACAATATCATCAAGATACCAGCTACTATCCACACTATAGGCCATCTTGATTCCTTCTTATCATCTACGTCCTTGGATTTGACATCTATCTTATTGTCCAAATCCTTTATATCATTCCTCGTCTTATTGACTCCAACGGAATCAGCCGTCACCGTGCTGTCCCGCTGGCCAATGACGATATGGGTATCTGTCTGCGAGGACACCGGTCGTTCCCCCGTGGCAGGATCAACATCCTTGTCCGTATCGAACTTCCTCTCCGTTATAACAATATCGGCATTAAGATCAGATGTCTTGATCTCTACGATCTTCCGATCTATGACCTCATCTATCATCGTCTCTATCCTGCTGATCAACCGGCTATCAATAGACGTTTCGCTAACCTGCCTCCTGCTTCCGCAAGAGGACAGGGACAGCGACAGACCTAAACAAAAAACAGCCTTAAGACTTATCCTTAACCTTATCATCAGCAATCTTCTTTATATCGTCAAACATCTCGTCAGGTATGTTTTTAGAGAAGCCAAACATCTTGAATACGTTTATCCTCTTAAACACGGCCTTGAATACCTTCACCAAATAAGCGTCAGAGAAAGCATCCCCTATCGTATTCAAGAAAAGCATCACATATCCAACAAGGGCTATATACACCCCATATTTGGTAACGGTAAGTATCATGCTAGCCTCCTCCTCGATCGGGTATAACGTCTTATATATAACACATAATGTCATTACTATAAAACAAGACAAAGCGAACTCCTTAAGAATATCAGTGAACCTGACCTCCCTAAGCCATCTCTTGAAACTAAACCTCCTCCTACGGCTTCTACGGAGCTTCCAGCCCCTTACGCTTTGCGCTAACCTAGCCAAAAAATTCGCTATTAATACTATAAGTAATACAGTCAATAAATGATGCACTGGCTGGAAGTAAGCCCAACAAGAAGCACCATACGCAAGCGCTATATTCCATAAAGCCCCCACTCGCTCTATCATGTCTTTGTCTTTCATTTTATACCATATACGCAAAGTTAACCACTATACCGTTAAGTACCTAAAACACCACGGCGTGTATACCGTTCCTCGTATCAAGGCTGTCAAAATGTAACCAACCCACCTTCCCTTCAAGCCGGAAAGGATATGGTAACATATCTTGATGATCCAAGATCAAGCCTCTAGCCTGTTCCGCCGTCATCGACTTGACATCGAAATCCCCAGCCTTACCCAATACATGAGCGGATAGATAAACATCTTTCTTATCCTTAACTATCTGGCAGATGTTGCATCTAAGACCACGTTGGGAAAACTGCCCCTGCTTGTCCCAATTATTACAATACATAGGCTGTTTGATTATATCCCTCCGTAATATAAGAAGATTATGGAGAAACGCAGTATCAAGAAACTGCCACGATCTGTCCTTCCACTTATTGTATGTATGAGGACACACCAATTCAACTATATCAAAATAAGAACCTAATTCTTTTATAATATCATTCCTATCCATATCATCCATTTTTAAAATAATGTAAAATAACAATACCACGATAACCTGATCCTCCTCGACCGCTCGTAGCCCCACTATTAGAAGCTTTAGAGGCTCCTCCTCCACCACCTCCATAATAAGTGGCATTACCTCCATTTTCGCCATTAATAATAACACCCTCAATATCCTCGACTCCAGCTCCATCACCTCCCCCGTGATTTCCGCCTTTCCCTCCGGATAAAAAGCCCATATTCCATCCTCTTGTATAAGCTCCCGATCCACCACCAGCGCCCATAGGATAAGGATATCGGTCAGGATATTTGTTGTTAAAAACATATGATCCATCTTGCCATGGATTTCCCGGGGAAGAATCATAGCCATCCCCTTCAACTCCATATCCGCCTCTTCCACCTTTACCGGAGATAGCCTGATATGTATCGAATACACTATCCTGACCTACATCTCCAACAACCACCCTATATGTAACACCTGGATTTACGGATATAGTCCCAGTCAGTACATCACCTCCGTTACCGCCACTCCCGGCATTATATATATCGGAAGATTCTCCATTAAGACCTCCGGCGACCAACGCGAACTCAACCTCATAGACCCCATCAGGAACCGCCCAATATCCATTATCCTGAGGAGATAGTTCCTCGAATACCTCTATTATCTTCCTTTTGGGTAACATTCTTCTTCTCATCATAAGGCAAATAGGATTTTACCCCCCCCCAATTTAGTTTTAAAATATTGATATTCATAATATTATTCTGGTTTAATCGTCCATCTCTGGGCGTAGTTATTTTTTAGCACATATATCTTCTCCATAGGTGTAGCGGGAGACCCGTTGGATGAGCCTTTCACGAATCCCTCTGGGGCCTGCTCCGTGCCGGAAGGACGCTGATTCTCGTAAGGATATCGATTACTATACATAGAAACCGCAAGTCCATAAAACTGATTTCTTTCCCCATCTTTGGCCACGGATGCCATGGTAATCTGATCCCATCCTACAACAAGGTCGTAGAAGGAGTTTACGAAATCATCTGATCTTTTTTGGCTATGAGTGGATGCATTCACGTTAAACCATGTAATAGCCCTCATCTCATAAATATAATCCGGAAGCTTATCCATTCTAAGACTATTGCTATTAGCTGCAATGAAACCAGTAAGATGTTCCAATCCCCTTCCAGACATATTATCATCATTCCAACCCGTCCTCCTTTCTCCACTTACCCAGTCATCTAAAAAATTAAAACCAGTAATGTTAGGATTTATCTTATCTACCTCAAAAAAAGGGAGGGTATTTATATCAAAATAATTCCACATATCACTGGGGCCAGGAGTTATATTTAACGTCTTAAGTTTAGGAAGGTCATTAAACTCCTTTATATACCTATCCAAATAACATGAAGACAAGTAAAGGGTTTTAAGATTTTTCATATTCTTTATATTCCTTATCCCGCTAGATTCTATATCCCTAAGATCAAGCATATTAAACATATTTAAATAATATACCTCTGTCTTACTGGTTATAGCCTCAGGAATTACGGTCATTCTTTGCCCTATATTTTGAAAATCGATATAAATTAACTTTTTGGATCTTGACAACTTGTCTACAGGTATACCGTCATTAACATACAGCGTATGGGATACGACCAAAAACTCAAGTCCTGGTATATCCACAATCGGGAAAGATGTCATCTTGCAAACTTGGATATTGGCATAATAAATATCACAAGTAAAATCTATCGACACAGCCCGTTGTACGTCCCTCCTCCCATCAGCGTAAGCATGATTATCCACAGGTACGTATTGCGATCCATCCTCCTTCCTGAACCACCACGTAGTATTGGGATTTTTATTATGTTGTATCGCTAAAGAACGGAATATAATACGATAATTATCCTCCCCTTGAACCTTGGTCATAGGAAACTGCTCCTTTATTCCATCCCCCCAATCCACATTAGCCATACCGGGCTTTCTGGATCTAAACTCGACAAACGTATTATAAGGATTACCAACGACAGGATCAGGTACATAATTATAATCATCGGTATAATAATTCCTAAGTGCCCTATCCCATGTAGTGAACCACACGAACTTGTTGGATGATGCCTCGTATTTATATAATGTCTTAGCCATTACCTATCTTGTTAAAATATTCTACAATAACATTCCTGTCCAATCCCATAGAATCACATAAATACTCCCCTTCTGGTTGACCCCCAAACGATAATACCTTATCCGTATCATGAGCTAAAACATCTCCATTGCCTACAAAGGTACGCCCATCGTCAAATACGATAAGCTTATATGGCTTATACAACCTCGTGTCAATATCAGAAGATCGTATTGACCTTAACACCGAAGCCTCTGGTGCCATACTAAACCTCCATCCATAATTATTCATAAGCACATAAACCATCTCCATAGGAGTCGATGGAGAGCCATTAGACTGACCCTTTATAAAACCAGAGGGAGCCTGTAATACGCCACTAGGCCTTTTATCAACAGGTTCGGCAGCCAAATACATACTTAGATACAATCCATAAAACTGATTCCTTTTGCCATCGGAAGCAGAGGAAGACATAGTGAGATAATCAAACCCCATCACCTTCTCATATAATGTTGATATAAACGTATCACATCGACTTTGGGTTGACAAGGAGATATACATATAAAAACTACTCATAGATCTCATCTCATATATATAATCCGGTAGATTACTTACATCTATATTACTATAGCAATATGAGGCGGTAAGGCTAGTGATATTTTCCAGCCCCTTGCCGATCATATACGGATGCCAGCTCACGACAGACCCATACCATCTATTTATATGATCGAAGGTCCTTAAGCTAGGATTTATCTTATCCACCTCATCCATAGCCGGGCATGTATTAGGGTCAAACGATGGCATAGCCACTCCCGGGGATATATATAATTCTTTTAGCTTGCTAAAAGACAGCCATTCCCTTGGATATACCCTAACCCTGCAACCTGCCAAAGATAATGTTACAAGATTAGGCCACATAGAGGGGAATTTCCTTATATTAGAAGACTCCGTATCATTAAAATCAGCCGTTCGACTTAAATTAATGCCTTTTAACTTAGTCAACCTATCCCAATCGTCTGGTATGGATGTCAATGTCCCTACACCTAATTCATTAAGTGTTATATACTCTATATTTACCGATCTACGTATCCTGTCTTTAGGGATATCGGTTATATTCCCATCGCCGGTAATGGATAAGATTAAGTTGATAATACTTGGAGCGTCTAATATCGGGAATCCTACCATCATTATCCTCGCTGTTTGAACGTATGTAATATCATTCGTAAAAGTCATGGTAATGACCCGCTCTTTATCTAGCCCGTCAGCGTAAGCATGATTAGGCGCAGGGATATACTCACTCCCGTCTTCCTTATAAAACCACCATGGATGGCTATCCGGATTCTTACGATAACTTATATCCCTTCTCCTGAACATCAACCTATATCGCCCGTATATGGATTCGCTCCTATCCTTCACGAAAGGAAATTGCTCTTTATTCCCGTCACCCCAATCGACCTCGCACATGCCGGGGGTCTTGGAATAAAACTGTATACTCTCATTATAATTATTAACATCCAATATAGGATCAGGCACATCATCAGTAGTATCATTCCTGCCAACTCCCCTAAAAGCGTATTTGCCTTTAGTAAAAAAGGTTATAGACCCTTTATTCGTATCCTTACATATCAACTTCATACCTCTCCCTCCTCTATTCTCCTGAAATACTCGACAACCGGCGAGCTGTCCAATCCTAGATCGTTACAGATATCTATGGCCTCGTATTTGTCGGCGAAATTATACTTACTCATATTATCATCCAATACATCTCCGCTGAACACGGATACATGACCGTCCTTTACGCCAAGGACGAACGGGGTAATCCTAGCCTTCCCCGCCCGCCTTGCCCTCGTAAGGGCGGCCTTAGAAGCTGGGGCAGGGGCCAAGACCCATGTCTGCCCGTAGTTGTTGGTAAGCACATACACCTTCTCCATAGGCGTCGTAGGATTACCATTACTAACCCCCTTGACAAACCCATCAGGAGCCTGATAAACGCCAGACGGTCTCTTATTAGTAGGAGCTACGGCAGCATATAAATCTAAGGTAAGTTTATAAAACTGATTCCTGTTACCGTCAGAAGCCGTCTGCGACATCGTTATATAACTCCACGACATTATCTTATCATAAAACGTGTTAACGAACGTATCAGCCCTCTCCTGCGTATTTATAAATCTACCTTCATCACGCAAAGTCCATATCCTAAATTCCCTTATCTCATACAAGTAATCCGGAAGATCGTCTACCGGCTCCGTACTTGAAGAACAATACATATTATGGATCTTATTTAACTTCCCTCCTACTAAATCCTGCTTCCATGAACTACCGTGAGCCATAAAAGCAACGCTTTCCTTATCATCCCCTACCTTATCCACCTCATCAAATACAGGTATATTATTCCGATCGCTTATAATGCTTATACCTTTTGCTGGAATAGAATTAAAAGCCGGATCATAAGAAGGGATGTTACACCAGTTGAAATTAAACCCAGTAAGATTCTCCCATTCCGAGAACCTTCTCCAATTAGAATCAGGATCATCCCCAAAGTTAAAAATGTTATTGCATCCGAAATACCTCAGATCTTTCATGTTTAAAAAACCTTCTGGCCAATTACTCCATACACCAGAATGAGAAAAAGATCCCATCTGTATATTATGAAGATTAACGCTCTTGCTTATCCTTTCATATGGGATATCACCATTTTTTAAAACGGATCTAACCATAGCCAAATAAGTTATATCAGGAAGATTAGCTATAGGGAACTCATGAAGGACAATACCATCCATATTAAATTCCCCATCAATTACGTTAGAGAACCTCATCGTAATCTCTCTACGCCTGATATCGCTATACTTATGTGGAGGAACCGGTATGTATTGTGAGCCATCCTCTTTCTTAAACCACCATACGGTATCATCCGGATTCTTCTTATACTCAATGTCAAGAGACCTGAATACAATCCTATAACTACCATCAGATATCTTAACTAAAGGATATTGATCCTTTGTCCCGTCCCCCCAATCAACGTCTACGAATCCCGGTTTAGATGTCGAGAACCTAAGATTTCTATTAAAAGCACTCAATGATATTATCGGATCGGGTATATAATCAGCACCCTTACCATCAAAACAAGGGAACCTATCCTCATTCACTATAAACGTGACATAGGACGCTACCGTGTCGTATCCTGCTAAAAAAGCCATACTATTAATTTATTGAGGTTATATCATAAGACACCCATTCCTTATATCCATTAACCATCTCATATACTTTGTTGATGGTCTTACATACGACAGCGAATCCGATATCCACGTTAGGGAACTTCTCGTTAAGCTCATCAATAGTAAGTTCCCTGACAATACTCTCATCCCATTTCCTCATCTCCTTTACCTCCATAAGGATCGGTTTTCCGGTTATGCCTACGCTCATAACCCACTCTCCCTCACGATTGGCATCCGCCAGATCGGGGAAGATAGTAACGCCAAACAACTCGGTGAGCACGAACTCATCGCCGTTCCGGGTAAACGACACCGACGCCCCGGGGGTCAAGACTACCTCGTTCACCGCCAGCATACTCACCAGCTTCTTGGCTCCCCCTGATACGGTACCATTCAACACGACAGTCACGTTACCCGTAGCACTATTAACGAACTTGATATCATTCTTCTCGCTATTTATAGCCTGTAACCTAGACCCAGATACGATATTCACGATCTCATAGTTCTTGTCATAAGTGCTTTGCAACGTAACATTACCATATCTTGTATCAATCAACGTAATCCACTTAGCCTTACCACCTACTATCTCAACAAGCTTATAAAACACGTCATTGCCGTCAGCGTCAACCCATCTAGCTATAGCTCCAGGAGCGAAATTAGTCACCTCCCGATCTTGGGTATAACTTATAGTGCTTTCCGTAGGCTTATTAGTCAAAGTAACATAAAGGCATTGCTCTACGTCGGCTTCCATCTTAACTATCCCAGCTCCATCGTAATAATAATCAGGTACATTTTTTTCTCGTATCAACAAGATAGTACCTTCCTTAAGCTTATCGGCGTTAGTTGGATCATCCACGAAAGACTTCATCTGGATATAAGTATCGAAGATAATAGACGTACTCTTATCCTCTATCTTCTGATTGATATCATTGACAATATTATTAATCTCGTCTTTCGTATAATAAGGAGATAAATCAACCTTCGGGCCTTCCTGCTCTAAAGCCTGAGTTCCATCCCACCAATAATCAGGTACCTCCTGCTCCCTGATCCAGAAGCTGTCTCCCACACGGAGCTTAGCCGTGTTCTCCGGAACCGCCAGCCACTCATTCATGGCATCGACCGTATCAAAGATATACGCCGTGTTCTTGCCCTCAGCTATACGTCTTACGACAGCCAACTCGCTCTCGACATCGCTAAGTCTTTCCTTTATATTATTGATCTCTCGCTCTAACTTATCATAATTATCCTCCTGATCTATAGCGTCACCGATGGACATATAAACCTCGTTAGTGAGCTTATTGTAGGTAACACGAGCCACCTTCTCGTAGGATGTCTTATACGTAGATGAACCCTTACTGGTATGACAAACAAAATCATACGTATTTTGATACACCACAGATCCACCGGTATTGATGAAATTATATCCATCTTGGCTCATCGTACCTCCCTTGTATCCAACAAGTTCAAAAGAACATTTACCCGTACCTTTAGATCCAAACCATGTAGCGTAGGCCATGAAATACGTCTCTTCAGGTAGGATATCATAATATTTAGCCCTTAAATCCTTCACCGACATCCAAACACATTCCTTACCAGAACCGGTATTATCACCACCCCATTTAAGAACTTCTCTAACAGAGCTATCTCCATTTCCGGGACCAGACCAACCTACAGCAAGATTATCTATGGTGGGAACATTAGAATTAAGGGCTTCCGTCATAGTATCCAAATCCCTTCCGGAACTTTCATCCCATAAATACCTAAAAGTGACATAATCGACATCCCCGATCTTAATGCCTCCGGTATTACTAGGATATGTCTTAGTAACCAACTCATAATACCATTTACCATCACGAAAAGTAACCCTTATCCTCTCTACCTGCTTGGGGGATATAGAGACATACGATCCACCAACGGAAACGTTATCGCCATCAACCGCACGGGAAGTCCCATCCTTTGGATCCTCAGGGTCCACGGGGGTGTAGATCGTAGCCTGCTTATCTCCGGCATTGATAACAACTATATAATAGCTGTCCCCATCAAGACCCTCATCATGAGCCATCGTAACAAACCCCTGTTCGCTTTCCGGTCTCCATTCAACGACAACCATATGCTTATCCATAGGTATACCGGAAACGCTGTTAACGTAATTGGTTGACGACATGAAAATGGCATGATCATCATAAGCCTGATCCACACGCTGATGTTTGGTAGCCAATCCGTCAAGACGTGATATCTCAATGGGGTCAGTTACCTCGACCCCATTATAATCATACCACTTATATCCGATCATCGTATTCTCACGACGATATTTCCTTTTCCTTATGACCTCACCGCCGGCTAGGGCGTCAATCATATAATAATCATTACATACCTTAACCATGACCTTGATATTAACAGGTTTGACATAAACAAGCCACGATAGTAGCGCCATCGGGGATGGAGGTCAGCGTAGTCCCTACCGGGTAGGTCGGGGAGGATGACTCCAGCACCATCACCGACATCCGCTCAACGACCATATTGTTATCCACCAACCTGCTTCCCTCCACATAGAACCGGCCATCGGCTACCTCATAGCACTCGCGCACCGGGACCATATGTCTTTGGCTTTTATCCGCGTAATCACAGATCGTGACCTTAGCCCCCTCTGGAATAGAGTTAAGCTCGTCACCAGCATGATAATCAGGGTGGTCAGAATACACGACATACAATATGGACTTAATATCCTGCAACGCCGGATTGACCGTCCTGAATCCCTTCAAATGTATCTTATGACCACCAATCTCATAACAATCATCCACGTCCATGATATTAAGATCACAACTGATAACCGTCCAGCCGTTAATAACCGTCTGCGTAGGGGTAGTATTGATAGGATGATCAGGATCGGTAGACTCAACGATCTTATAGTCGAAAGTCTTTACATCCAGATTTCCGTTCAACGACTCCTGTCTCCTGATCTTCACCGTACCCTTTCCGGTATCATAACAAGTCTCAGTGGTATCTATAAGTCGATCCATATAATCCGGTTCCTCGCACTCTATACGGGTAAATCCTTCCCATAACGAGCTTACCTTATCTCCTACATGGATGCCATTATCGGTAGAGCTGACGACCTCCCATGACTCTGATCGAGCACCCAATTCGCCGTCGTAAGATACCGTATGCGTAACCCGAACCACTCCATTGGCCGATCGATAGCACTCGACCGTATTAGACAGCATCCGGTCCTCCATATCCGTGAAGTCACAAACGACCTCAACCCAGTCATCGCTTATGCTGGTGATAAACTTACCTACCGGATTCTCAGGATCGGTACTTTGCTTGACGCGATACCATTCCTTTCTGGTACCCATCTCGTAATCAAATATCTTATATCCCTCTATCTGCACCCTTCCGGTTCCGGTATCAAAGCATTTAAGCACCGGTATTATCTCCCTTTGGGTCATGTCCGGGAAATCACATACTATACGACTCCATGTATCGGGTATCTTATCATACTCCGTACCGATAGGATTGCTATCGTCAGTCGTATTTACCACCTCATAATGGGATACCTCCGGGTTCAGGCGGGGGTCTACCGACTCAACGCCCTCGATCTGGACCTTGCCCCCTTCCGTGGCGTAACATTTACTTACGAATATCAACTCCCGATCGGTCATCTCCGCTATTCTACAATCTATAGCTACCCACTCGGCAGGAATCTTATCCAATTCCGTACCAATAGGCGTATCAACATCTGAAGAGTTGATGATAAATATCTTCTCGGCCAATATCTCACCCTTATTATTCATATAGGTATGGATACGAGCCTCTACCTGACCTCCCGGAGTACGATAACATTGGTTGACGATCGACACACGGGCGTCCTTGATGTTAATGAACTGATAGTCCTTTTTAGGAACCTCGCTTACAAGTCTCTTTACTCCTTTATCATCGAAGTATACGTAACACCCGTCATTCCTCATCATGACCGGATACGTCTTTCCGTCTATAACAACACCGGAGAAGTCATCTGGCGGAACGGAGAAACCCATGCTTCCGAATATAGAAGCCAGTCTCTTTAAATACTCATTTATCGCAGACATAATATCATATTTTAATTCTACTGCCTCAAAGATAACAAAAAAGGGAAGAGAATTGAATCTCTCCCCTTTAGGAAATATATGAACGCAAAAAAGGTTCTTTATTTCGGCTCAGTTACGATGGCCGGACCAAGACCAGCGGCAGCACCGATCATGTTAATCATCTCCTGAACACCCTCATGAGCGCCATAGCGTACACGTAAGATCAGATTAACCGGATCATCGGCGAGAACCTTACCGAATCCTTGAGAGTATCTATGAGGATTAATCGTGATCTGGAAGTCCACATATTGGGCTGTTTGTTCAACACGCCTGTATTCGTTCATGAATGTCCGTCCCATGAAGTCCTGATGTTTCGGGAAGCCGTTGAAATGAGCGTAACCCTTCAACTCATCATCCATCATATTGCCGCCAACATGAGTACGCGGGGCTTTGCTGGACAATCTCTCGAAGTGAAGCTGATCCCACCAAATGGGGGATCCCTCATCAAGAGAATCAGGATAACCACCGCTAGCGCCAACGATCTCAACGCTATCCTCTACATAGGTCATTTTATCCATCAAGCACTCTGACGGAGATAATAACATTTCCTTGCCACGGAAACGGATACCGCACTTGCAATTAGTGCCAAGTTCCTGAGCCGACTCCAATTTCTTCCACATACGGTTGCGGTAGGACGCCGGAGCCTCGCTGGTGAAGAATCCCTCGAACACCTTGTCGCACTCATCACACAACATGTTAGTATATACCGTTGTCTGGAAGCTATGCTGGCAAGCCGCCGGAGTACCGTAGTCGGTGATCTCCAGTTCCGGGAAAGCCTGCTTGATTTCCTCCAAAGCACTGTTTCCACACTCATCATCCGGGATCGTGATATAATACTTCTCGGTGGATACCTTACAAGAACCACAAGCTGACCAAGAAGCGGTACGAACCGTAGGGTTCTCGCACATATCGGATGTCTTAGCCACATAGTAGATAATAGCCGTAGGATTAGCCTCCACGAAAGCAGAGATCTCCTCATCCGTCAATTTCTTTGAAGTAGCGGCAATATACAAACCTGATCCCTTGATCTGACTCATCTTATTAACCGTATCGGCTACAACGTTAGGCAATGACTCCACCGTAGTAGACATATCAACACCGTCATCCTCCAAGGAAATAGAATACAGATAGCCGCCCTTAACCTCGGTATAGTTAGGAGGACAATCCGTACATCCTTTCATGATAGAGATAAGGCGTTGAGTATAGTCAGCCGGTTTAGCGCCTTTCTTCATCACCTTATAACGTGACATGCTACCCTCGATAGTCTCACGTACAATCTTCAATCCTGGATATTGAGCGCGAACCTCAGCCAACGCCAGATCATCACCAGTATCGCATACCTCCATGCAATAGAAGTTCACGTCCTCCGTCTCAGGCTCAGTAGCCTCATTAGTGCATCTTGTAACCGGAGTGATATCAATATAATCAGATACCTTGCCACCACCTGCGATAGGTTGGTTCTTCATCCGCTCGATACACTTCAATACGGCGGGTAACAAATCAACCTCCTCGCAAGGATCACATTCCTCGCATTGATTAGGGGTATTGTCGCAATCATCCAAAAGGATAGCGTCATTGATCTCAACACGACCTTCCTCGTAGCCAAGAAGCTCAAAGGCACGACCAGCGAGAACCAAGCGGATAGCGATACGGTCTCCCTTGGATACGGAGAATGCCGTGTCATCAGAAACACCATTGTATCCTAAGATAACATCATCGACATAAGCATGATCTTTCTTCGGCCAAGAAGCGTAGATCTCCGTGATCTCGTTCAAGGAGAATAACGGCGTGGAAAAATCCTTATCATAAATAGAGCGGGAAGCCGCTTGTTCATTACGACCGATACGGATCTCATAACGCTTGTCGTTACGAGGCTTACCGGTAAAATCAATCACGGCCTTACAACCGTTCTCGGAAGTATCTTTAGTATCGTAAATACCGATCTGTCCTTCCTTCAAGAAGATGGAATCAACATCCACCATCTTAGCGTGTGGGGATACGAAAAGTACCCGGTCTTGCGGTCTGTGCAACATATTATCAATATTTTAGTTTAAAAATCATTTACCTAACACAAACATAATAATAAACGAGTTCACGACAATAAAACACGATTACGAGTGTATAAGCATATAAATAAATTACATTTTTTGTAAAAACATTATTTAAGCCACTTTTTCTTATACATCTTCCTCATCATATCAATAAGTTCATCGAAACTTTTTATATAACCCATATCTATAGCCCATATAAGATTGCCCTGTATTTGCTCCAATTCCTTCAGCTCAGCTTCCGTGGCTTTATTCCTGATCATACTTTCATGGATATTAAAAACAATATAATTAAGACCCTTGGCGATCTTAACATAATCTACATCCTTAAATCTAGAAGCTGCCCTAGACAAAGCATTATACCTATCACCAGCCTCTATTCTATTAAGAATAAGCTTATCAGTTAACCACGTAACAACCTCGGCATACAACATAGGATTCAATTCCATAGCTACAAGAACCCATATATAAGGATTACACATAGTTCTCCTGTTCTCGCCCCTACCAACCGTCTTATAAGCGCCAAACTTTTTCATTACTTTTATAAGAGACTCTTTTTCAACCATTTCCATAAAAACAGGAAATCCTGTTTCTATCATATATCCTTGTTTTTCAAGAATATAATATATTCGCTCAGCACTTTCCTTGTTAGAAAGAATATTCTCTATTCTCTTATCATTCCATCCCTCCTGAATCCTTTTCCTTGTATAGGCTTCCTGTAAATCAGTCAACGACATGAAAGACGTTTTAGTGTCTTGCTTGATAGTAACACCAAAAAGATCCCTATCCTTGGAGATCATAACAACATTAGTTTTCATATTATATATATTTAATTATTTAATACGACGCAAATATATAAATAAAAGTTTTACCGTAAAAATATATAGATAAAAAATATTCCAATATAAAATCATTATATTAAATATTTTGTAAAACACAAAAACCATACTTACGATTTCTGGAGTCGGAGAAATCTCCGATTCCAGAAAATATGCATAGGATGATAAAAAATAAGCCTACCCATTTCTGAGCAGGCTTATCAATCAAAACTAACGTTGTTTATTTAAAAGAAGCCACATTATCCTTATCAAGCTGATACCTCTGCAACTCGTTCTCGTTAAGGCTGAATTGTTTAGCGACCATATCCAGAATCTCCTCCACAAGATAATCGGGCAGCTCCGGGTCGATGTCCGTGGATTGGATACCGGCGGCGTTGATATACCCCGACAGGTCTACCCTGACAGGACGGCGGTAGTACGTCATCTTAACCTCCTCGGTACGGAAGCCTGACTCGTAGACCACGACCTTCCCGTTCCCTATGGAGTAGAATGTCTCACGGTAGTCGTAAGAAGGACGGTTATTATCATCCCCAAGAAGCTCATGGATATTCTCGTTCTTAGCCTCCCACATAACGAAATCAGTGGCCTCACACCCTTTGTATGAGAAAACGCCTTTTATGTTAGAGAACCATAGATAGTCATCAGGTAAGTTAAAGGACGTAGACTCAGGGTCATCCATCCTACCCGCATTATCCAACGACATCCAATAAACAAGAAGGTTTTGGATGGAGCGTATAGTCTCGTCATCCTTCCTATTTAGATAGTACTTAACCAACCGGTCTTGGGCCTCGTTGAACAACAGCACGAACCTCCCCGGATCAAGCTTAATCCCGCCATTGGCCAGATTCTGCTCGTTCTTCTGCAAAGACCTTAGATACGCTTCTTGGATTGTCATAATTATTCCTCCTTAACCTTATCACCTTCCTCTACGTCATCCTTCTTCTTAATATCCTTAACCTTCTTGGTCTTGGACTTATCATCGATATTAGACATAGATATGATCTCCTCATACTCATCCAATACATTAGCCTTTATGTTAATAAAGTCTTTCTTGGTAGCCAAGAACTCAGCGGATGTCCGAACGTCAGGTCCTATGATCTGGCCATTATATTGTAATCCGGATGGAGTCATGTTGATACGACCGTTACGTTGAAGGACGTTTACGATACGGTAAAACTCAAGAACTTCCTTGAAATCACCTTCCAATGACCGATCCCAGATATCAAGCAGATAATCAACATTGGTCTTCTTCTCATTCATCCAGTTTGATAGAGATCCTGTATAATACTCATCCTCCGTGAAATCCGGGCGAGTTACGATACCGATGTAAAGAAGAAGATCGATGACAGCCTGACGATCGTCTCCACCTTTCTTAAGGGCGCTGATAAACTTATAGCTGATGTTCATCTTATTGATCTCACGCTGCTGAACGAAATCCTTCATATTGTCTTTCTCCACGAAACAGAACATGGAGTTCATGAAAATAGGGTCACCATCCATTTCCTGAGGAGTCAACATGCCGGAAAATACAGCCAAATATAAATAAAATAGATCTACGGTATTAGCCGTATTATAAACCTTACCCATGAAGATCTTATCCTTAGCGTCATCCCAAAATTCTAAATTGGTTTGAGATAGATCCATCTGCGACATTTCCTCGAAAGGCTTCATGATATTATCTACCCGCTGTTTGACGAGCCTGTCGATCTCATTCTTGTCAAGACCATTATAGCATCTTGATCTTGGATAAAAACCGGTGTTATAGGCCTTGGAGAAATCATCCCAAGGGCAACATACGTGAGTGGCGTTCTCCGGGAACGGAGCTTTAGCTATATTAGCGTCTTGAAAGGCCTGAGGAGCACTTCCATCGTGTTTGCCTACAACCTCATATAAGGTATCTGACATGATATTGAAACCGTTTACCTCGGCCAATACCTTCCTTGATTTTAAAATTTCTTTCATTTCCTTTTTGCGTTACTTTAAAAAAAAGAGGAGAGGAATATCCTCCCCTCTAAAAACCAAATTACATATATGAAAAAACTTAGCCGAAGTAGTTCGGTTGAAGCTCGATAATCAAGAACTTACTATTATCCATAACCCATGCTGCGGAAGCGGAATGACACCAGAATTGCTCTTTCATACCCGGCAAGGATGATACGATCTCGTTACCGTTGGCTTTGTGTGCCCAACGACCGTACTCATAACCCCACCACATGCTTACACCTTCTGGCTTGATATAGAATACGTTGTTATTCATATTACCTAACTTAGCGTTAGCCGTATTAGGAATAGCGGAATATGCGTTAGTTGATCCAGCGTCAGTGATATTCTCGATAATACAAGAATAAGAGGATCTAGGATACATGCCATTCACCAACTCGCTACGATCTGTCATGTCGGCGTAATCCAAAGAAGGATCATGCTCGAACTCAACATTACCGATGCCCGGGATGAAAGCTCCCTTAACCTGAACCGGACCTAAGATCATGGCGTCATTAGTACCAGAGATAGGGTTAGAAGGCAGCATACGGTCACTACCCATACCCCAGCTTAAATTACTCAATGTAGTGAAGAAAGATTCTCTAATCAACTTCTCTAAATTGATCATAGCCATAGCTCCTACCTTGAACTTAATCTTACGCTCCGTAATAGGAAGATCCTGACGTCCACGGAAAATATAAGCGGCAGCAGCCATAAGCGTATCCTTAGTAATACCCATCGGGCGGCTATAGTAGATAGTGTAACCACGGCGAAGCTGACGATAGATACCTTCATTCAAATGGATAGGACCATTTTGATCCATGATAATACCACCTTCTTGCCACATCAACTGTCTTGCCTCCAACTTAACCAACTCAGCCATACAGAATACCTCCATCGTGGACGCTACCTTAGCCGTACGTAAATCAAGTCTACCATTAACAGTCCTACCGATAATAGCCAAATCAGGAATATTGCCCTCATACTCGCTTCTCATGGCATTCATACGACGAAGGGCGGTCTCCACGAACTCTGAAGTGCTGTTCTGGGCGGCCTGCATGGACTTCATACCAGCATACATAGTTGTCTCACCCTCAACACCACGGTGGTTTCCTAAACGGAACTCACAGGTCATGGAACCGGCCTTGTCAGCTCCAGATACCTTAGAGAACTGGGTGCTATACTCACCAAGAGCATGACCGATCTTCCAATAACGGATACCAGGACGTAATTTCTCTTTAGGGAAGTATTTAGCCTTACCGCCAATAACACGACCCCAATAACGTGTCAAATCTCCTTCTGTCTTAGACGGGATCTCACCTGAGATAAGGATATTACAGCCGTTAGCGGCGTCATAGGTAATGACATCATAAGCCGTAAACTCAGAGGTGTTCAAAACGATATCAAACAAGCTACCATCAATGCCAGGTTTCAGGTGGTGACCTGATGTATCCTCTGCCGTAACGACAGCGAATGTTTTTGTAACAGGTAAATCATAACGGAAAGAGGCTCCAATACCGTTAACGGAGATCGTAGCGCCGTTATTGATCATACCCATATACATCGGTACAGGGTAATTAGCGATATTAGAGAACAGATTCAAAAGACCCAGATGATTCTTATCAGGATCCTCATAATACCAGCTCGCCAATGAGCCTAAGTTATGCTCTACGAGCGAAGTCTTATAGTTCTTGGCATCGGTAAAGGCAATAACGTTATCACCATTCACGGTAGCCGGAAAACTTTTTGTTAAAAAAGGATTCATAATTATCTATCTTTTAATGTTATACACTCTTTGATCCACTCAGATCAAGGAAGTTAGCTTCTATAGTATCGTTATCGATATTAGTCTTATTCTGCTTTCCTCCCTTATTGCCAGAAAGAAGAGTGATGGTCTTCTTATTAACCTCCATCTTAGCCTTGTTGGTTTTCTGTTTAAGGAACTCGTCCTTATTCATCAAGAACAAGGCCAGATCAGCGGCCATATCCGGATTCTTGATAGCCTCGGAATAGGCTTTATCTATAGCCGTATGACCTTGATTGTCTATCGGCTTTGTAACGAAATCGACAGCCTTACCTATCATCGTGTCAGTCAACTGGAATCCTGAGCTTATAGATGTCTTTAGACCTTTCTTATAGATCTTCATCTGCTCAATCAACTCCTGTTTCCTTTTCTCGGATTTTTTCTTCTCCTCCTCGATAAGGTTATCCATCTCCTTTTTCAGGATATCATGGAACTTATTGGCCTTGGACTCAATAAACTCATCGCCCTTGCCGATCATCATCTCCATATTATCCTTTATCTCGTCTTCCGGCATACCCAACATCTTATAATAATGCTGGATAACCGCAAGCTGATCATTTTTATTACTCATATCAAGGCTATCCAACGGAGCCTGAATACTCTGATATTGGCTTAATAGTTGGCCAACGTTACCACCGGCCTTATCCACCTCTATCATCTTCTTCATGAAATCAGACATCGAGCCGGTATCAACCTTGTCTTTCAACAACTCATCAGCCTTATCCTTGATCAATCCCTCCACTATATCGAGTAAATCATCCTCTTTAGTGATAGTAGAAAGATCGACCGGTTTATCATCTACCATAATATCAAGGTTGTCAATACTATCGATAATACCTCTAGCGGCCATCTTCTCCAAGAAAGATTTCCCGTTAAACACTGATACCACGTTATTATTATCAGTACCGCCTTCGCCAAAAGAATCCGGGTCTGGGTTGGTAGCGTCGCCGCCCTTATCCCCGCCACCTTCAGCCGCTCCGCCGTCGGCAGGCTCTTCCTTGGTATCACCTATAGGATTACCATCCTTATCATATTTACCCTCGATATTATTCTTATCGCCATCACCGTCACCACGGTAAAAAAGTTCCTCGACACTCATGGTCTTAAAACCCTTAGCGAAATCACCCATGTCATTCATACAATTTCCTTTTTTGCTTTTTACAAAAGTATTATTAATCCAATTACCAATTAAATCAAACCCATTATAGTATATGACAGAATTTTACGCCAAAATGATTACAGATTTTGTAAAAATATTTACAAAACTTGTAATCAATTCTTGTTTATTATTGACGTAAACCTATCTGTATCAGAACGTTTGTTCCTAGCATCTATCTCCTTTTCCTTTAATTCCAACTTCCTTTTCTCTATCTCCTCACGAGATCTTCGCTCAGCCTCGGCGTTAGCCTGTCTGGTTCTCATATCCTCTTCCTTGATATCAAGATCTCTTTCCCTTAAAGCCCTATCAGCCATAGCCTCGACATAATCCATGCCTTCAGAGTTATTCTCGGTCCTAGCCGCTTGACCAGCGGCCATTATGCTCTTACCCCTTAAGTCGAAGTTGCCCTTGATATAAGCCAGCTCCTTATCCTTCTCATGCTCATCATTACGTGCCTGTTGCTCGGCCTCGGCTTGCTGCTGGATAAGTCGCTGTTGATTCTGGTATTCTTCTTGCCTTACACGATCGGCGTAAGATCTAGCATCCCTTCCGATCTGATTCATCTCAGCCGTCGAGTTGGCATTCATCATCCTAGTGATATCAAGTAAGTCATTACCTAACGTATTTGTCTGTAATATATATTGTTTCAAATTCTCCAATTCCAGACGTTTCTTGGAATTAGATACAGCCATAACATTAAGATGACGTAACGACAAGCTATTATCCGTAAGACTGATGTAAGCCAAGGAAAGATCGCTGTTCCTGTACATCACGGTCCAATCGTATCCTTCCTTCTGGCATACTTGAGCCACGGCTAGATGAATATCCAATGTCCGTTTCTTGAAGTCATCGAAATCATTAAAGTAAGTCTGGGTCTGTAACATGGTAGCGTTAACCCCCTGTTTTACGCCCGTAGAACTCTCGTATCTGGTTGACTGACCCATTGCCTGCTCGGATATACCTATCATCCTATAAGCCATCATATAGGCGTAAGAAGCCATTTCCATACGGGATCTTATCTGATCCGTATTAGTAAGATCATATACACCGAACTGATTGTATATGCTGCTCATCTGCGGATTCTGGTAAGGATTGTTTGTGTCATTACCACCTACACCCATAAATGAGACGGACTTAACGATCTGCATAAAAGTAGCCAAAGCTCCCTTCTTGTCCATCATATCCTTATATTCCGTAGGCAGGAATCCTAAGTCGCCTAAGAAGAACTTACCGATCTCCTTCTCGGCGTTATTGTATAGCTGGTTCATAGCAAGGTTATACATCATCTGGAACGGCTGTATGCGATCAGCGAGACTAGCCCCTATAAATCCAGAAACCGGAATGACATAATCATACAGACTGCTGTCACCATGTATCTGATGAGGTATTGGATCCCCACCAATATATATAGGCTTATCCATTAAATTACCTCCAGTGATCTTAACCCCAAACCTAACCTCAGGGACATACTCCAAGATATAGGTGTTCACCTCAGGATCACCAATAGCATCGGCCATAACCCTCTTTACTTTCTTTATGCCATTCTTCTCCAAGAATTCCGGGAGCAACTCATCGGTTACAAGTTCCTGATCAACCATCCCGGTCTCTGTCATATAAGTTATTAAGAATACCGGTTTCATGGATACCCAATATCCCTCCATGACCCTAAAAAGGCGGGAATCTATCTCATATCTCTTGCCATTGGACATGTCAGAGTTAAAATAGCCAAATGGATGGAAGCGGGGCAAGAAGCGGGGTTGGGTGTGTTCCTCCCCGTCAGGTCCGAAGGTATGGTACTCTCCCATCGGCACACCATAATAGTCCTCAGCGGCAACTATAGACTCATAGTCATGGTATCCTTTCCATGGAATAACCTCATTCTCGTACATACCGGTAATAGACGGCTTCTTTTTCTTCCAGTCATACCTAGTACCGTCATTAGATACCCATCCCTCATAATCATCATCACCTCCCATAATCCGACGCTTGTCCTTGGCCGTCATCTTATGGCCGTATCTTGATATCAACTCAACACCCTCGTAATAATGAAGACGACCTACATAAGATCCATATTGCGGGTATTTCACATCAGGATGGAAAACCTCCATCGGACTCCATACCTCCGGACGATAGTAGTCGAAGCCAACGAAATGATTCCGGAACATCTTTCCGCTAAGAAGACGATCCCTGTAATTCTCCCTGTCAAGCTCATCCATATAAAACCGGCTACGATCAGCCTCGATCGTATGATCTCCCCATACAGCCGCCTGCGTCTTCCACCTGGTACTCATGAACCTCTGGATATCATCAGGGGTCATAGACGTCTTGGCCTGTTGGATTTGCTGAACATAAGCCTGACGCTCCTCCTCAGAGTTAAACTCATTGTACGTAGGATCAAGACCAGCCTCTACAAGGCGTTGGTTAACGATAATATCCCATTGCTCTTGAATATGGCGATGAAGAAGATTTGACATCGTATCCTCATACTCACTTATAGCCATATCCCCTACCTCATTAACCGTATACTTATCCTGTAGGTTTGTCAACCATCCCTCAAAAGCGTTTACGATACCACCTATGATATCATAATGCTTCAAGAAAGAGGGTATCCTTATATCACTCCTTAACTTCTGTACGTTTCTTAACTGTGGGATAACATCCGCCATCTCCATAAAAGATAACTTACCATCCGCCATTAGATAATAGTCACGGTACATCTGGTTGCGATCATACTGTTTCAATCCTATCGCCTCAAGAGCGTCCATACAATCCTCTTTCCACTTCCTGTTCTTTTTCTTCGTGGAAATAGCTTGAGGAGGTAATCCTAATAACGCTCCTTTTGCTGGAAACGAATGATCTCTATTGAAAATCTCCATATCAATCCAATTGTTTTTAGCAAAGATAAGTTATTAAGCAACACTAAACTACCGAAACGCACCTATAGATACCGATCCAAAGGCAGAGGCATATACCTCATGGTGTTTATAAGCGTCTTCCTTGCGGGCATTATTCATCTCCTCGATCTTCGATTTAGGCATGTAATTGTTATCGTCAAAATATCTGGCGAGAACCAACGCATGCCCGAACGCTATTATCCTATCGACGTTCAATCCGGGCTTATACTGTATTATCTCATCCAATAGGGCTATATCATCGATCAGCTCAATACCCTTTACAGTTATATCAAGACCAGTCTGATCATCATAACCGACAACGAAATCCTGCCAGCAATAATCCACCACGCAGGAGAAGAGCAGGTTCTGGTTGCCGGGGGTCGGGTATAGCCCCAGCTTGCTGTTCTGCCGGGAGCCGGCCTTCACATACTTATTGGCTATTGCCTCACCAGCGAATAAGAAAAAAGAAGCAGGCATACCACTCTTCCGGTTAAGGTACTGTTCATACATCTGGTCAGCGTTCTCCATAAGACATATAGCACCATATCCTTTCTGAAGTACCTCGCACGTACGACAAAACTGATCTATGGATGATGGGCGGGATACGTATGAAGCCACTATTCTATAGGCATAAGGATCTCGAATACCAACACGCCTTTTGAATACATAAAAAGCTCCTAATGAAGGGGTATCAGACTTAGCCTGTTTATAGGGATCTTGGCCTGCAACATAAATAAAATCGTCAAACCTATTAGATTGAGGCATCTCGAATATCTGGACAGGAGCGTCAATAACACCACCGCTAAACGGAAAACCAGCCAATTGCTTATTCGATTTAGTAGTGCCAAGTTTATTTCCAGATTCAAGGAAAACATCACACAGCATGCCGCTATATTGCCCTGACTCAAGAAGATCATTCTTATGCTTGATAGCGTACTCGACCGGGAATAGGTTCTGTGATGAGCTTAAAAAACAGTCGTCGATCGTAAATGGATAGAACATGGTATGAGAGGTATAAGCTACCCTATCTTTCGTAGATAACTTCTTCCGTTCCTCGTTAAGCTTATTGGTACTAGCCTCGAAATCCGTGGCGTCAATCTTGATCTTATTAAGCTTCTTATCATCAGGTTTCCCCAAATAATCACCCAGACCTATAGTTCTCTTGACACCGGAGTTAGCCATCTGACCGGGGACAAACATTGCCCATTTCCGTTCTTTCCATGTTTTCCCTTTCATGGCTCTCCGATTTAAAATATCCCAGTCCATGACCAGAAGATTGTACGTATCAGGATCAGAGAACATTTCCTGAGCGTCTTTAGATAGTTCCACCTCACCACCGGTACCAGCCAAAATAGGACTGAGACGCCAGCCGTAAGGAGTGTCGTATGACGGCATGGCGGCCGTGTACGGTTTCTTGATAGGTCCCTTACCTACCTCGTCGAAAATAGCCGTGGCGGGGGTCAGACCGGCAGTCTTCTGCGTGGATGTCTTCCTACCCATGTTGATATTAGCTATGGATATTATGGCATGAACATCACGAACCCCGTTGGACATACGCTTGCCTAAGGTGACACCAGAACTCCAATCGGTCTTGGTCCTGTTAATCCTGAAAAAAGGATGCACATGATCAAGACCATACTCACAATACTCACCTATATTAGATAAATCGCTATCGCTGAAACCTACCACGGAATGACTAAGCCCGATCGTCATGGTAGCGTTCATCTGAAGAAGGGATGACATGATAGTCGTATTATGGGATACGACAAAATTGGTAGTAAGAAACTGATGCGATTTATTATCGACCTCAATACAAGTAGCCTTATATCTACCGTAATAATCTATATCAGATATCCTAAGCCTATCGTGAGTCTTAGATATATACATATCGTCACCATCCATGACGCAATAATATCCCATAGACCAGAATATTCTTCTTACGAAGGATATAATATACTCACTTTTGTAAACGACCTTAAAACGATCGTCACCAGTACTTATGCCGCAAGCTATCTTCATGAATGAGCTTATAAACAACTCTTTCTGTTTTTTGGATGAATAAATAATATCATCCATCTCCTTATTGCTTAACTCGAAGATCCTGTCGGTAGATCCACAAAGAAAAGAGGCGGTCAGAGACCCAAGGAGCTGGGGCGACATCAGCCACCGCCGCTCGGGGAAATCCACGGCCTCCCCTATGTCTATGGTCATCTTCTGGAAGTCAGAGTGGATGATACCCATAGTGCTCATGACTTTATAATCACCATGATATTTAACCTTCCACTGATGTTGACCGCAACATACTATACTGCGCCCGTCCTCAAACGTAACCTTATACATATCAACGAACCCTTGAGGATATACGCCTACTATAGTCGTAAGCTTACCATCATCGCCATATATGATATCACCGATATCAGCGAACCCTATCTTCTTAGGTCCATAAGGAGTATATATCAGCTCCGAGTCCAGAAGGGCCTTTCCAAAACGACGGGTACCGAACATCCCTAACCCTTTCTTCTCCTGACGGGCACGTTGATACATCTCGGCGAAAAACCATTCATTATCACGTAACCGGCTGATAGCCGGAACACGCTCTCCATTTGGAAGGTCTTGAAATACGGGAAAGAAATTAACATGCCAATAAAGCCATGGAGGGATGAACGTACCGTTGATAGTTATCCCGTTCTTGACCTTATAAGCCTCCTCCGTGAAAAACTGCTTAACATCATCATCCTGATCCTCCCAACCGAACAGATCGTTCCATACAGGGGGATTCTTCATATTTACATAAAATTCTGGACTCGTGCTTAAACTCATGATCGCATATTTTTTAATACGGATTCTATACCACCGGAAACCTGTCCCTTACGTTCCTTTTTCTGGACATTGCTGACACTCCTGTATACATCCATGATTCCACTCTTCTCCATATACGAGTCATTCCATACGTTGATCTTATCGATCAGCTTGGATATGAAATCGAACGCCCTAGCCATATCCTCATGCTTCTCCTTATCCCATGGATGCTTGGCGATATACGTCTTGGCGTCATCCACGGCCTTGGCTATGACCTCAAGATTATCATTTACCCGATCGACGTCCTTACTCGTCGGCTTTCGTCTTCCCTGTGGCATTGGCTTTCATGTCCTTAAACTCGTTATACTGTTTCATAAGAAGCTTATAAGATTGAACAACCCCGATCTTACTTACTTCCGTCACGCTCATGTCATGGAACATATCCTCAAGCTCCTTGTCAGCATATCTCAGACGTTCCTTATCATCATAAAACACGAATCCAGACGTTCTGTCTTCTATAATGCTCTTGGCGGTGGACGCATATGTCGTATCTAAATCCAGATCCATACCGAAGCTGGTAGCCAACTGGATTATGAACATCAACCTAGAATTGACTTTTACAGCCTCTATATTCAACATCTGTATCTTATGGGTCATCTCATGAAGAACGACAAAATCATCCTCTTTTATCAACGAGAATGATTTAAGGGCTATCTTCTTAGTCCTATCCTCAATATCGCTATACAGACGCTTGCTCTCACGTTTTATGGCTATCCAATGCCTTATATGAGTATCCGCCTCTTCTTTAAGATAATCTCTAATCTCTGTTTTTATATCTTTATCTTCCATATTACGCATTATAATCATTGTTGTTTAACTCAATCTCATCACTGATGCTTTGGTCTATAGACCTCAATAAATCCCTGGTACTAACATCCCGCAAGAAGCGGACATTACCACCATTAGCCCTAGCTATCCTCCTTAAAGCGGAGTAAAGTATATCACCCAACGAATATTCGGGCAACTCACGGCATCCGACTTCCATGACAATAAGGGCATGGATACGGTCATCTATCTTGCTTCTTACGAGATTTCTCATGGCATTATTTATAAGCTTCCCCTATAATACGTAGCGGGAAATGTTTGAAATTACGTTCAGGATCGTCCTTAGTATAACCCATAAGAGATAGATGTTTCTCAAAATGACCTTCCGTATATTTTGAGGTATCTAACGTCATCCTAAATATAATTCTATTCTCATTGTCAGGATGTTTGTTATATGATACATCTCCCATACATCCACATCCAAGATGATGCTCCTTGACATGGAAACCATCATTATGGGTGATAAATAACACGATTTCTATCTTATCACCTATTTTCTGATCAAAAATATTTAGATAAAACTCGCTCTCATCATCCGTCAGTCCTATATCAAAGGAATCGTTAGGGCACTCAATATTAAAATCGTTATGATCGGCTGTTATCACCTCCATAGCATTCCATTTGGCTTTCTCACCCTCCACGAACTTCAACGGGCATACCTCTGTCTTCATCCAAGCCTTTTCCTTGATAAAGCAACCACACAGCGAGCATGCCTGTCTTCCCATCAATCTTTGCAGCAATACCTTAGCTGGTAACTTAAAGAAAGCTATATTAGAAGAGTTCTTAGGACATTTCTTGCATAAATAAAGACGATTCTTGTACCACTCCGGATAATCCTTCTCATCCTTAGGAATCCTGCCCAATAAACTATCTTCCCAAGCTTGGGCTATTACTTGGGCTTTACCAATTGTTTGCACGATAATTATTTTTTAAATTGTTGTTGTTGAAAATCCTGTAACTGTTCCCATGTCATGCCATACCGACATTGGTACATAGCCTCATGGTTGTCACGTATAAGGGGATCTCCGTTCTTCAATCCCTCCATATCTTCTATCACCTTTATCTTCTTATCCAGGCAATCAAGCTCAATAGGCATCCTTTCGTCTGGATAACGATTACCCTCCTTGACATATATGCGACGTATCTTATCACGTCTTACACGCATCTCACGGAGATTGCAGATAACGTATCCGATAAACGGGATCCTGATAGATATATTATCGGTATATCTGGCGAGATGATGGATATAAGATACGGATGCTTTCATGCACCACTCGACCTGTTGCTTGGTAAACTTCCCTCCAGATCTTCTCACCACCTCATCGACAATATCCCTGTCGAACGAAATAAGACTCCTATCCATCGATATTCAATTTGTTTCTCTTGAATACGAATCCCATTACACGGGTGTCATCACCCTCTCCGTCAAGAACAAAATAATTACGTAGGCTTCTCATCTCAATAGACAGCTCACGGGTACGGAAATTTCCGTTCTTCTTGTCTACTAAAAAACCGCCACGCTTTAGCTCATTGTTAAGGACAGCGATATAAGATTCCTTCTGTCCATAACAATCCATATACTTGACCCTGGTATCATCCGAGTATCCGTAGTTGATGTAGAAAGAAAGTAAGTTTATCGTCCTTTCAGTAATCAAGCTCCTACCCTTGGAATCCAGATAGCCGTTGTATATCCTTAAGAACTGCTGGATCATATCCAACCTAGTATCATAAGGCAACGCAAATACGAAAGCTTTCCTCTGTTCGGCCATATAAAATTAGTTTTCGACAAAACTACTTAAAAAAAATATCGTTGTCAAGAAATTTTGCCATAATCAACATAATATATGCTGACTAGCATGTATTTACGATAATCCAAAGGGAAAAAGCTGGTGGGGTAGAACGAACGAAGCCATGTATGTCTACGGCTGGCTACAATAGCGAGGGCAGTGAAGTTCACGTACGCTACGCACGTGGACGGCGGGGGACATCCTTATCCTGCCTCACGGGATGCGACCACTCCTTTTTTCTTTTTGGCTTCTTATCGCCCATGACATAGCCCAAGGCATCCAAAGGGGAAAAAGGTTGGTGGGGGACACGCTGGGACACCCAAGGTAAGGCTACCGACGTCATACCGGACAATGCCGCCAGAGGTTCGCTATTGACATGGACGGCGGTAGAGTTATGTTAGCCTGCCGGAGCGTGAGCGACCGCATACGACCTTACTTTTTTCCCTTTGGATCCTTCCTCCCCAAGCTATGGGATATAAAGCCAAGGGGAAATGGGAGGCCTTAGGGCATGGGGCCTGCCGTAGAAGATACGGACGGCCGGAGCGTGAGCGACCGCACATGACCTCGCTTTTTCTTATTTGGCTTATGCTCCACCCGATCCCCCTACCGGGGTACCGGCTTCCGGTATAGGATACGGCTTCTACCATGTTTAGCCTGCGGTATCCTGCCTGACGGCACCATACCTTGGCGGTAAAAAGTAATGTTTTATTAAATAGAGACTTTAAGTGGAGTACACAGGAACTCGACGTCAGGAGAGGTTCTGTGTACGGATAGAGATATTAGTAAGTAGTATATGTTTATAGAGTTAATTATATTTAATAAATATACCTATTAACGCACGCGTAACAAGTGTGGTGTCAAAAATGATCTTACACAAACACAGGAGTTTACCCCCCCCAATTTTATTACGACAATTTCGTATAAACAACAAATGGGCGACCTTCCCAGGCTACCCATCCATCCGAATAACTTGTTTCGTATTGATGAAACTTGTATATTCGCAGCAAATAAAATATCCTATGGGAACAAAGATAGTACTTTTACAGAAAATGAAATCAAATTTCGATAAGATTCTTACCGAAAGATATACTCCACGTAATATTCAGGCCAAAAAAGATGAGCTAGGATGCGTAAAACTTCCAGCTGGATCACTTATATGCCCAGTCGATTTCAAGCCTGTTACCAATAAGGAAGGCAAAAAAGTAACAGCTATAAAATATTCATTGAAACATGAGGAGTATCATGGATCAGGTATTCAGATCAGTGATGAATGTAAGATGGCAATGATATATCTTATTATCATAAACGTATTCAAACATGTGTTTCTAAGAAATAGGATGCATGGCGGGAATAGAGATCAGATAGAGATCAATACCAAAGATTTTATTGATATCCTATCAGATGGATGCGCTTATTTCTGCTACCGCCATGTGTTAAGGGATTCTCATGAGGATATGAACTACCAGCTTATAAGCTTAAAGGCTTGGGCTGAAGGAGAGATTATGATAGCTTTATCGGATATCATAAAATACAAGCATAAGGCTAGTAAGACCCCAAGGATAAAGGATATGTTTGTAAAGAAAGGAGAATCTGTATATACCTGCCTTGATAAAAATCTTGATTCGAATACCAGAAGAAGGATGGCTAATAAAAGTCGTAAATTAAATAGAGTCAAGATGTTATCAAAAATAATATTCTCAGCTAGAAACAGAAATATAAATAAGATATATAAGGTAACTAAAAAAAGAACTGTCAAATTCAATGTGTCATATCTTATGGATAGATTGAATATAAAGCTATCAAAAGAAGGTATGATGCTAATATCCCAAAGAACGGTATAT
>OMGA01000108.1_pt1 | contig 42745 bp, 62 predicted proteins | sample 1674211 | NCBI WGS metagenome assembly OMGA01 (sample SAMEA103958152, study PRJEB25191) | human gut metagenome | biome: human-associated habitat [ENVO:00009003]; feature: intestine environment [ENVO:2100002]; material: feces | place: Germany | collected 2013/2015
TTATAACATAGGATTACTTAAAAAAACAAAACAGTTCGGTAGTAGGCAACACCCCTTGATGGCCTTCACGATCGGCGTGCCATCATCGGACACGGCCACGTTAGCGTCGAACACGCGGAACGCGCTCAATCCTGCGTAATCGTCACGTCCGGCACGATAATTCGAGCTTGGCACGACGGTCAGACCGGCATTGTCGCCAACCTTCACGCCGTCCGGCGAATTGGAAAACGAGTAGAGCGGGAAACGCACGCCATACGTGCGCCCGTCGCGATGCGCGTCGAAATACTCGCGGACGTTCGACACGACGTGTTTCGCACTGTCGTAGGCGAACTTGGTGCCGTCCACGGCACCATTCTTCTGCGCACGCTCCAAACGGGCGTAGTCACGCAGGCGCAAAAACTTATCAGGATTAGCCAAAACAAACCTCCTCTAAAAACTCAGGCATTGATCGCGGACACAGCCCAATCCACATCGGACTGATCGATGTCGGCCAACGGATTGCCGGTCTGTCTGGGGGTCAACGTGTCAGAATCCACTTTGACCAAATCAGCGAAGTCCAACACGTTGGCCGAATCAGGCACCTGCACGACGCGAATGAACCGCCAGGAATCGGCGCGGTCGCCGACGGTCACCTCGTAGGCGAACGTGTTATCGGTCGGCGGCGCCGTAACGGTCGCTGTGCCATGCTCGTCCAGTCTCACCTCGAACGAGTCGCGCACCACGATGCGCTTGCCGCTGTTGAAACGGCTCGTCGGAACGACATGAACCGTCTCACCCGCCAAGTCAGCGATACCATCCGCACTCGGATGACCGAAATCAAACTTGATCTGAGTCAAAACAACCTCCTAAAACAGAGATACAAAAACAATGAGAAAACCCACACACGCCACCAACCAACGACAACACGCCAACGTGTGGGATTAAATCAGGAAAACAGGAAGGAACCAATGCTGTTCGACACGTTCGCAGACACCGTTTGGAGACCATCATGCGTAAAACTCCGCGAATGCACCAAGGTCGGTTACGAAAGCGCCCTCGCATGTCACATACTCCCGCGATGGAGAGGAAAGGACATCGACTCAATCACGGTGGCGGACATCGAATCATGGTTGGACTCCTTCGCTAAGGCTGGTGCGGCACGTAAGGCGTGGGCGGTGTTCCGTTCGATATTGAGACTCGCGTTCAAACGCGGCATGACGGACAATGACGTGACCAGACGTGAAATCCGCCTCCCCCATCTGCGACATTACGAGCCGCAAGTGTTATCGGCGCCGGAAGTACGCAGACTGTTGAAAGGCTTCTACGGTCACGCGTTGGAAGCCTGGTTATTGGTGTCCGTATGCGCTGGATTGCGCCGCTGCGAGTCGGTCGGCCTGGAATGGGCCGACTTGGATTTACGTCGCGGCACCGTCACCGTGAAAAGGTCGGTACAGTGGGTGGCGGGCCATGAGACCGTCACCGAACCGAAGACCGATCTGAGCCGACGAACCGTCGCATTGCCACGGTTCGCGATAAAACGATTGGCGGAACTACGCCACGGCACGAAGACCGGCCGACTGGTCGGCAACCTGAACGCGAACCAAGTGGCAAACCACTACCGCAGCTGGTGCAAGCGCATGAAACTCCCATGCGTGCCTCCACGCAACCTGCGCCACACGTTCGGCACGTTGGCGATCAAAGCCGGAACCGACATCAGCGTGGTCGCACGACAGCTCGGACACTCCGACATCCAAACCACCGCCAGATATTATTTGAAGCCCGATCTGAGCGTCCTCAAGGACATGCAGAAAGCATGGCAGAAACTCATATTGACCTGCTGATAGCATTCCGTAACCCAGCAATGGAAGCCGCCGTATACGAACGACATCCTCACTCTGTGTCGCGTCGGTCGCATCGTCACGATCAACGGCAACGTCAAGTTCACCGGCAGTGGACAGCAGAACTACTCGACGGCGAATGAGACCATCCCAGAAGCGTTCCGTCCGCTTGTCGACATGAGCATCATCGCGTTTCCGTCCTGCTGTTTCAGCTTGCTTGTCGGGCGCGACGGGAAGGTGCAGATGCTTGGCGACCCGAAATTCGCTTACTCCACGGCGCACGGCTGTTGGATGGCGGCCTAGACGAATTCCACACCATCGGGCACCGGAATAATCCTCGGGAAGCATTGGACGATATCGGACGAACCAACGCCTCCGATAAGCGTCACCGACCCGTTAGTGTTCCAGTTCGCCTGTTTGCCGTACGTGGTGCCGTGCACGTTCGCGACGCACCCCAAACCGACCGTTTTAGAGGGTTTCACGCCCGATTTGAACATCCAGACAGTGAAGTTGCCGACGTTCACGGTGCTTCGGAACGAAGACAGGTCCACGAAAATCAAACCATCCCTGACCGTGATGGTGTTCGAAGCGCCATAAGCAAACGGAACGAACGAGCCGGTGGACTGCCATTGCAATTGGCACGTCTGGGTTACGGAAAACTATCCTCATGGGATCGGATAGCAGAGCGTGCCGACGCAATCCTGATTGCTGCCAACGTTTCCCACGTTCGCCACTCGGATAGTTCCATCAGCTCTGGCCGTGAGGCTTCGCGCCGTTTGCCCATTTGATACAAGGCAGACAGTCGACAAGTCAACGATGGGACGATACCAGGACTCGAGCTTTACCGGACATTCAACAGCATCCCAACTGCCCGAACCGATTTTCCCACTGAACTTGATCAAAATCATCCTGCCGTTACGCATGATGATCCAATTGGAATCCTGGTACAGGGTTACGGAATCCCACAAAGCCCCCCTCGGCGTGAACAGGCGCACCGGCGTACCGACCGTGATGCCATTCAACGGAATGCGCCAGAGAGGCATGTACGCGTCAACCGCGCCGGACAATATCTTCCCTGACGGAACCTTCGGGTCAGCGGCGGCAGTCGCATTCGGCGAACCCTTCAACACGGTCAATTCCACATTCTCATTACCGGTCTTGGAATCTCGATGGTAATGCGCGCAGATGATGTCATTGCGTTGCATGCCCTGCGACCCGTTGGAGATCGTCACCGATTCCGCCGCCGTGATATGCCAGTCCAAGCCTTGTATCGACGCGCAGCCGGTGCCGATCGTCGCCCTGTTGGACGAACCCATAGAGCATTTGAACGCGTCGCCCCAGTCGTACACCACGTCGGACTTCGAGAACTTGGCCTGATGGATGATCGCCTTGTCCTCGCTTGAGATGTGTGCAACTCCGGCCTTGCCGTCAACCAGTTCGATGGTCACTGTTCAACCTCCTTCAACCATGCTTCAAACGCTTCATCGTCCTTCTGCATGAACGTCATGAAAGACGTATTGCATTTGGAGCACAATTCGTAAATGTCGGGCGTCACATCATCCGCGATGCGGGTTGCCTTGCCAGCCGAATAGCGGCGCACGGTGAACCATTCCCGCGCCTCCGTATCGCCAGCTGCGACATAAGCGGTCTTGCCGCACTTGTCGCACACGTACTTCGAGTAACCGTCAGATTTCACTATCCAATCCTTTCAAACGTAAAACAACCAAGCGAAGGCAACTGCCTCCAGGTCCCGCCGAAATCAACGGAGGGGTCAACGCCCGTCGTGTTCATCACCACATAGCCGACCGGGAACACGGCCTTCCCGGAACCGCCGTCGCCGACATGCGCGCTGATGACACCATCCACACTCACGATCGAGGAACCATCCACCCTCACGCCACCCAACACGTCCGTGGACGCCTCCGGCAGAGTGTAGGCGTTCGCGCCCCGTTCGACCGAAGCGAGCTTCGACCGCTCGCCATCGGTCATCATGCCCGACTTGGTACTATCGGCCACGGTCTTGGCCGCATCGGCGACGTTCCTCGCATCCTCGGCGGTCTGATTCGCCTTGCCGATCTGCGCCGCGAAACCGGAAGCCGTCCTGTCCGCCGACTCGGCGACCTGCCTGACGGCATCCAAATCCTCGGAAGCGACCTCCGCGTTGATCGTGCCGCCAGAAATAGACAGGCCGCGGCCAGCCGTCAAAGACACGCCACCACCGGTCGAACCCGAAGACGAAGAGGAAGACGAAGAACCGGAATAGTTCGCATTCGCCGACTGCACCGGCAGTCCGACCTCGAACGTCGAAGTCAAAATCCCGGAATCAATTTTCACGACCCGCTTCGTCACCACGGCGGTGACGTTGACACCGGAAGCCTGATCCGTCGCAACAATCTTGTCATCCACACGCAGACCGTCTCCGACCTCATCGGACAACGTCACCTCGACCGATCCTCCGGTCTGCAATTCCTGCAGATGCTTCTTCGTCTCGGATTGCAGCGTGCCCAGATCCGCGTTGGAATAGTCGTATGTGGCGCATACTTCATCGGCGCCAACGAGCGTCTGCGTCTGACTCACCACGCCGGTTGCATCCGCGAAATAATTGACCACCAGACGGTTCTTGAGCTCCTGCGAGCCAAGGCCGATAAGATGATTCACCGCGCGACGGTTGGTTTCGGCCCTGAAGTCCACCAAGTCGGAATCGATCGTGTTGGTGATGATGCCGACCGGTGTGATGCCAAGCAGGATATGGTCGTCCTTGGCTTGGAAGTCGAGGCGTCTGCCGCAGGATGCGAGCAGATTGCGGAATCCTGTGTAGGCGTCCACGTAGCGTGGATTCTGGAACATCCAATTCGACAAAGTGGAAGCATCGGAGGAATCGACGGTGAAAACCGTATCCAAACCGATGCGCTTCAAGAGGCTTTTGAGGATGTCAGGCAGCTTGCCGGAGACGGTCAGGTAATCTTGATTCGCGTCCGGCTGCAATATCTTCGCCGCCAACATGCCAGTCCACGATTGGCCGATCCACGTGGCCGTGGACACGCCACCGGAAACAGCCACACGACGGTCGATGATCCGGCCGCCTACGTCACTGCCGTCAAGCCAGAAATACCAGCCACGTTCGATTTCCGGCGCATCCGGATCGTCGATGGTCAGCTCGAAATCGTTTTCGTCCGTGCCGCAAGCCCAATCCAACGTCACCCGCGATACGCTCGCACGTGGCGTCAGCTTGCCATCGGCGAGGATAACGTCAGCCAAGGCACACCTCCAGAAACGTCAAACATGGTCAAATCGATGCCAAAATTGCCGGAAACCGTCAACAGCGAATCTCCGGCCGGTATCGGCTCGAAAACATACGAGCCGCTTCCACTGCCGTTGCCGCGAACACCCTTGTCGAAAACATCCGAAACGTCGCCGTTTTCGGCTGCCAACGTTATCGTCTTCCGCAATCCAGTGGCCGACAGCGACATATGACCGCCTTCCGGCACTGTCACATCAACCGCGTAAGTGTTGCCGCCAATCTGGAAAGACGGGTTGACGCAAGGGCCGAAAATGACCGCAGCGAACTCAGCGGCCTTGCCTGTCGGATTATGCACCGTCAAAGCGATTTTCGACGGAGCCAAATCGGTCGGCAGGTCCAGTGGAAGGTCGATCTGCGAACCGGTGCCTGCCGTTATCGGGAAGAAATGCTGCTCCGGCAGCGCGCGACGCCAAACACCATCGCACAAGATCACAGTGTAATCGACCTGCGCATAATCCGGCCAAGGCACCAGACCAAGCGATGAGCCGACGACATACGCCCGCTGGAACCATTCGCCATCGACGGTCAACATGCCTGGCGTAACAGCCTGCACGTCCGAATCGAAAGCCGTCTGTACCACGTCCAATCTTGACGGATCCGTGGTGCGGACGGTCATTTTCGCCGTCGAAGCGTTCCGGCTCACCGATTTGATGCCGCGCGTGGCCAGCGTGTACGTCCATGCGTATCCGCGCATTTCCTGCAGGTCAGCCACCCACAGATCATCGGTGTTGAGGTCGATGACCGTGCCGTCATGAGCAGTGTATTTAAGTTCTCGCATACCTGCGAATCAACCTCCCCAAGTCGCGGTCGCTTATTGTCGAATCTCCTGCAGCAGTGGAGATGATCGCGCCAAGATCGTTGTGCAGACTTGTGATCGCAGCAACGACGGCACGAGTATCCACCTGCACGGAAACATCCGGCATGCTGTGACTTGTCATGAACGCCTCGCGAGGCACGCGCATCTCGTTGATGGCGCGCATGGTCTCAAGCCCGTAATAGTCGACAGCGGCAGCCCTGTGCGTGTACTCGCCCGCGGCGAGACGCGCGTTGAGCAGGTAGACGCTGTCGCTCAAACCATTGCCGGGCGCCCACGCGGGGTCCACATAACCTGAGAACATGCCACCTCCGGCGAAATGCTGGAACGTGCCGTCGGTGAACATGCCGCCCGTGTATCCGCCGTCCTTCTTCGTGTGTTCCGTCACGGTGAATGACTTGTCGGCGATCTTGAAGTTGTTGATGGACTGGAGCACCGGCGTGGCCTGATCGTTGACCGAGGCTGTGGCCTTCTTGTCCTTGAGCTTCTTCGCGTTGACGGCATCGACCTTCGGTCCGGCCTTGTCGGTCGAATTGAGGGTGTTCTTCTTGTTGTTGAGCCTCTTCGCGTTCGCGGCGTTCGTCTTCGGCGTTGCCCTATCGGTGGAATCCAAGGTGTTGCGCTTGTTTGACAGTTTCTTCGCGTTGGCCTTGTCTACCTTCGGCGAGGCGTTGTCCTTCGCGTCAAGTCTGGCTGTGGCTTTCTTTCCGTTGAGCTTTCCGATGTTCTTGGAGGCGGTGTTCGCCTTCTTGGATGCCTTGTCGGTCGCGTCCAGTGTGGCCTTGACGTGGGTCTTGTTGAAGGCCTGCATCATCTTCTGCGCCTTCTTGGCGCTGGCGGTGGCCTTCTTGTCTTCGGCTTCGAGCTTGGCCTTGGCGATCTTCTTATTGAATTTGTCGACGTTGGTCTCGGCGGTCTTGGTCTTCTTCTTGGCCTTGGAGTCGTCGACGTCGAGCTTCGCCTTGTTGCCATTGGCGGCTTTTTCGATTGACGTGATGCTGGACTGGATGTGAGATGAGCTCAAGCCCCAGCGATCGGCGAGGTCGTTGGCGGCCTGCGCGCTCATGCCGGACGCTTCGGCCTGTCGGATGACCGCTTCGCGAGCGTCCTGCAACACCACTCTGGCGCGATTGAGTTCGCCGTTGCTGAAGTTGGTGTTCTCGCCCTGCTTAAGAATCTTCTCCGCAGCGTTCTGTGCGCTGCTGGCAATGTCCTCCAAAGCCTGCTTGGTCTTGGTGCCCTTCTCGGAGAACTTGTCGAGCAGGTTGCCGTTCTGGTCGAACACCACGCCGTTGTCCTTGCAGGTGTCTGACAGTTCGCCGATCTTCTGGTTCAGCTGGTCGACAGCCTCGTCTGCGGTCAGATTGCCGGACTCCAAACCAAACAGAGACTTCACGAGGTCGTCGATTTCCTCGGACACGTCCGAGGCGGAATCGGCGAGATCCTTGTTCGCGCTGGCCTCATCCTTCGTGGATTTCGCCGCGCTATTGGTTTTGCCATCGAGTTCGTCCAACGCCTTGGACTTGTCCTTGGCGCCTTTCGTGCCCTGCTGGTAGGCGGTGGTCAGGGCGGAAAGGCCGTCGCGCAGCGCGGTGGCCTTATGTGACCCGCTGCCAAGGCTGGAGCCGAGCTTGTCCGCCGCCGAGTTGACCAGCTTGATGGCCGTCTTGTTGCCTTCGGCGGCCTTAGTCATGGTGGTGATGCTGATGCCGGCCTCGCTCATCACGTCGGTCAGCTTCTTCGATCCGGTGATGCCCTGCTCGATCGCACTGAGCCATCCCGGTTCGCCGTGGAAGGTGCCGACATCCATATTCTGCAGCTGGTTGACCAGCGCCTCGTGGATAGCGCTGGCTCCATTGGCTGCGGCTGACTGCACTTCCTGCACCGCCTGCTTGGTATTCTGCGCGGCCGTCATGAAACCGGTGAGCGCCGTCGTGGCAATGCCCAGGGCGATGCCCCACGGACCTCCCATAAGTGAGATGAGCCCGTCGGCAACACTGTGGAACCCCTTGGATCGGAGCGTGGCGGAATCCTCCGCAGTGCCGAACGATTCCAACTGCTCCTGCGCGCTCTGACCGCTCGCGCGGAACATCTGGAAAGCGGTCTGCGCGGATGCGAGCGCCGTCTTGACGCGTTGAACCGGGTCGATAGCCAAGCCGATATTGTTGGCCATCGTGCTGGTGCTGCCGTTGAGATTGCCCGCGGCCTTGTGCACCGCTCCGAACACGCCGGCCAATGATGCCATGACCACGATGGTCTGCTGCACTCCGGACGGCAATCCCGCGAACGCGTCAACCAGCGTATCCAAGCCCTGCACCATCTTGCGCAAAGGCCCCTGAGCGCCTTCGCCGACGGAAATCATCAAGGACTCCATCGAACCGCCAAGATTCTCCAGATCACCCTTGAGATTGTTGTTCTTCGCAGCCGCCTGCTCGGCGGCGTAGCCGCTTTCGGATACGGCCTTCGTCCACTTGTTGACACCGGATTCGCCGGCCTCGTACAGGTAGTTCGCGGCCTTGATGGCATAGCTGCCGAAGATGGTCGCGTTCGCCTGGTTGCGCTGCTCGTCGGTCAGGTTCTTTTCGGCCTTCTGCAATTGGCCGGCGAAATTCGCCATGCCGACGAAATGGCCTTGAGCGTCATAGGCGCTGATACCCAATTCCTTCATCGTATTGGCGGCTTCGGCGGACGGTGCGGCCAGTTTCATCAGCATACTGTTCAACTGGGTGCCGGCCTCGGCGCCGATGGTGCCGTTCTGCGCGAACAGGGCCAGTACGCCGGTGGTCTCCTGCACGTTCATGCCGAAACTGTTCGCCTGCGCGCCGCAATTGTTCAACGCTTCGCCGAAATCGGAGACATTGCCGACGGCCTTGCCTGCGCCCGCGGCGAGCGTATCGGCCACCTGGGAAGCCTGAGAGCCCTTCAGGTGGAACATGCTCAACGCGTTGGCCATGTATTCGGCGGCATCCCCCACGGCCATTCCATCGGACGCGGCCAGATTCAAAGCGCCAGTCAAACCGCCGGCGAGAATATCCGTGACGCTCATGCCGGCCTTGCCGAGATCATTGATCGCATCGGCGGAATCCGAAGCGGAATAGACGGTGCTCGCGCCCGCCTCGATTGCTGCGGCACGCAGCTGGTCCATTTGGGCGCTGGTCGCGCCGGTGTTCGCCTGGACGGTGCTCATCTGCTGGTCGAAGTCTGCGGCCATCTTCACCGCAGCCACGCCGAACGCGGCCACGGCCAGTCCTGCGGCGGTCATGCCGCTGGCGATAAGCGCGGACTTGCGGCCGGTGTTCTCCATGCCCGAAGCGACTGTTCTCGCAGTGCTTCCGGCGCGGGTCATCGCCGCCTCATAGGAGGCTGTGTCCGCCATCAACCGGATGACGATGTTCTTGTTCTCCGCCAAAGCATCCTCCAAAAATCAGGTCAAATGCGCCACCAAGGCGTTCGCGGCCGGATTGTCCCTGCCATTCGCATCAGTCCAACGTTTCATGGCCTGCTGCATGTGCGCAGTGGCCCAGCAGACGCTGGTTTCGGCATGCAATGTAAGTTCACCTTTCGGGTCTTGGCAGATCGAGCGAGGCAAACCGCACATGGGACATAATGACCGTTCGTATTCAGCCAACGAACGCATCCAATTGCGTTCCGTCTCATCCCATTCGACCTCATCGCCCTCACTCGGGCGCCAGCCCATGAAACGCTTATAAGAGATGCCAAGCTGGCGGCAAATCTTAAGATCCTCGACTAGTTGCGGAGAACCTGCGAGGCGAGGTCGAATGCCGCTTTTGGGTCCGCGGCGGTACCGTTCAGTTCCGCGATGGCCTGCCAGATCGGAGTGAACTGGCCATCCGTCAATTCATCGAACAGACTGCGCCACGCCTGTTCGGTCTTGTCCTCGTCGGCCACCGGCTTGCCGCCGATGGTCGCGGAATCAAGCATGAGAGGCAATGCCGCAGCGGCGGTGCCGAACATGTCGTTCGTGCCGTTCTCGTTGCGGTGCGCGGCCAATGCCTGCGCCCACTTACTTACCGGCAATGCCCGCAACGTGAGCTTCAACGTCTCCGCATCCGCCTGTTCGCGTAGCTCTTCGATGCGCCGCGCGGTGGCCTTCGCCTGCCGGTTCGTCCCAGCCTCCGTGACTTGTTCGCGCGTGGTCTCCTCGGCCAGCGCATCACCCAATCTGACGATGTCCTCGGCGGTCTGCTGGTTGAGGATGACATCGACCTCGCGCGTGCGCCTGACGACTTTAAGCATTGTTGTTCCTTCGCTCTAATATTCATGTTCCTGTTCCTTTGCCGGAAAAGAGAGAAGAGAGTCCCGCACCGGCGAAAGGGACGAAAGTCCGATGCGGGAAGAATCAATCAGGCGACCTTCACGTTCTCCGCCCAGCCAGGAGCGCGAACGGAGAAATTGACCTTGCTGCGCAGCACGCTGTTCGCGGCAATCGCCACCTTGGCACTCATGCCGATGCGGACAGCATACACGTTCACCGTATCTCCGGCGGCAAAAGCATCATCCGTCTGCTTGCCATAGCGGCGCACGAAATAGCCTTCCGCGCCCTCGGCCAACGTCTCCATTGCCTCGTTTTCCGTGGAATGCGAAGTGTTGGTGTTGTCGATGACCTCGATGCTTGAACCGCTGATCTTCTTGCGTCCGGGATTCTCATAATCCTGCGCGCTGTTCTCTCGCTGGTCGGAGATGGACTCCTGCGACGGCGAGCACGACCAGCCGCCCATGGTGACGTAGTTACTCAGGTCGGTTCCGGCGTTGATCTCGTCAGCGGTCGGCTTCTGGATGTTTTCGATGGACGGCACCCAGATCGTGTTGACCAGACCGTCCGCCGGTGTGGAAGGAACTTCGGTTCCAAGAGTCAAAACCATGACTCCTCCTTAAATATTTGTGATCACATGCGTGACCAGTTGAATTTGAAAGTCAGAAGACGGCACTGGTAAAGCAGCGCCGTGTCCTCTGCGGTAAGTCCGGCCGCATAAGCGCCGGAATCGGAGGACAACGTCAGACAGCCGGTGTCGAAACCCTGCGCGACGAACCTTTTGCCAGCAAGTCCTGGAATCATGAGGTCATCGGCCAGCACGTTGACGGAATCGGCCGTGGTGCTCACGATGCGCACCAGCAAAGTGCCGATGCCGCAATGCACATGCTGCGTTTCGCCGACGATATGGCCGTTGGTCGTGACCGTCTCAATCACCCACGGCGGCTTGTCGGTCGGCTTCGGGGCGGTCTGCCGGTACACAGCCCAGCCCGTCGCTGGCTTCGGGATATGGTCGAGGATCGTGTCGGTCAACGTCATGATCGACTTCATTCAGACCACCTCCACGGCGGCACGCGCCACGTATTCCGCAAGCTTCGGCAATTCTTCCTCACCATGCTCGTAGAACCGATGCGTTCCACCGCCCCTCGCGGTGCCGAAGAACGCGATGTTCGCGAGCGAACCAGTGCCGCCCTTCGTCGGGCCTATCTCGGCGGTGATGCGTCCAGCGGATTCCTGCAGCGTGTAGCTGATCGGGATACGCCTGAATGCGGCATTGCCGGAACCGTTCAGGTCGTCGCGAATCGAGTTCTTGACGTTCTGCGCGCCCTTCTTCACAGCTGCGGAGATCAAGGCGCGGCGAGCCACTCCCCTGGCGAGCAGCGCATCGCCGAAGGCCGTCAACTGCGAAGCGTCGAACAGTCCACTCATGAGTCCTCCTTCACATTCCAACGGCAGGCGGTGGCGTGCGTCTTCTCGCTTTGAGGTGAGACGAGCCTGAACCGCCTGCCGACGAGCAGCGGATTGGCGGATTCCGTGACTTCCACCACGTCACCGGCGCGAAGGCCTGGAGTGCCATATGGAAAATGCACGTACAAAGACCAGACCAACGAGACGGCGCCCATGTTCTGGGCGGCGCTTCCCTCGGTCTGTTCGCTGGCGAGACCGCCGGACGTCTGCACTTTGCATCGGCCTTCGTACACTTTCTCCGTGCCGGTGTCCGGCAGTCCCGTGTCCGGATCCGTCACGGATTCGCCTGGGCGCGTGACGATGCACCGGTCGGTCATCAGGCATTCCGCGTTGGCTCTGGCCTTTGCGAGAAAGGATGTGCTGATTCTCATCGGAACACTCCAATCGAACTGACGTTCGCACCGAAGCGGTTGCGCAGGCTACGTCTGGTCGCTTCCGGCAATTCGGTCGCGTCGATCTGGGTGCCATCATGCGTATATCCGACCTGCGCGTCATCAAGCCTCTCGTAGGCAATGCCGGAGTGGGCGCCGGGGCCACCATCCGCGAGCTGATGCAATCCGGCAGCGACATACGAGCAGACCAGTCTGACGATGTCCTCCGGCACGGGATCCCAGCCACCTCGGAAGGTGACCGTCACAGTCGACGGGATGCCGCCAAAGGGGCTCCACGGCTCCGCCCGGTAAAGCGATGAGCCGAAGAGCCTCCAGTCTTCAATCGGCCGACCATCGACCAGTACTTTGGACACGGCTTGCACCGCCCTGCATGGCAGGTCAAGTTTCCTCGACTGTTCGCCGGGCAGGTCGACGGTCCATTCGCCAATGGTGATCGGACAGCCGGCAGCGTCGCGCACGGCGGCGGATACGGAGTCGAGCAGGCTGAGCGCGACGGTGTTGTCCGGCACGTCGATGCCGTACTTCCGCAGGTCCTGCAGTGTGGCCAAGGCGATCATGTCAGCCTCCGATCAGACGGTCACTTGCCCTTCTTGCCGGTGTCTGCCTTATCGGCATCATCACCAGCGGTGTCGGACGTTTCGTCCACGACGGCCTGAGTGGCATCCTGCATGGAACGACCGGTGGAGGTGGAGAGGTTCAGTGTGATCTTGGTCAGGCACTCTGGACGGATGACCTTGGCGCCGTACAGGTCGAGGCCGCGCACCATGTCGGCGAAGTCGGTCTGCATGCGCATCGCCTCCACCTGGCTGACCTGCTGCGCGAAGGTCACGGCCGCGTTCGTGCCGGCGAGAATGGACTGGGTGTCCGGGCTGGCGGACTTGCGCGGCACATTGTTGGACTTCACTACGGTGAAGCCGCGCACCTGTCCGACCACGCCGTTGAGCAGAGTATTATGGCCCGCTTCGGTGCCTTCGATGAAGCGGGAGTCCTGCAGCAGCAAGGCGTAGAAGTCTGGGCTGACGACAAGCCAGCGGCCCTCGTCGGGCACGTTCTGCACGTCGAGCTTGCGTCCGGCTTCCACGACGGCGAGATATGCGTCTGCAGGGGTGTCGACGGACACGGTCTTCGCCGGGGTGTCGACGGCCGTGTCCATGAGATTGGAGATGTAGGTCTCCACGTTCTTCATCATGTTGTAGGCGGCGGAATTGGTGAACTTTCCAGTCATGTCCGCCTTGGCCTGAGCCTTGTCGAGGTCGTTGACCTTGAAGGCGAAATAGTCGGACTGATTGATTTCAAGAACGGCTGCTTCCTTGTCATTGACATCGTCGACGGTGATCGCCTGGCCGCGGACGTACTTGCGCACGGTCACGTCGTCGTATCCGGTGATGTGCACGGTGTCGCCGGTCTCACGGATGTCGCCCTCATAATCGCGGTTGCACAGGCTCGGGAAGACGAGCTTCGCGCGCAGGGCTTCGAGGATGGCGGCGGACCATACCTCGGGGATGAAATTGGTGATTGCCATTGCTGGTGGCCTCCTTACTTGCTGCGGCCTGCGAGCAGGTCATCCAGACGGCCCTTGCGGCGCGCCTCCTCGATCTGCTTCGGGGTCATGTTCTTCAGATCGTCCCTGGTAAGCTGTCCCGCCTGATGATCGCCATCACGGGCGCCTGACGGTGGGATGATTCCCGCCAGGCCAGCCTTGTTCCCGCCTTGTGCGAGATACGGGTGTGCCGTGACCAGATCGTCGATTTTCTTGGAAATCGCCTTCTGGTCGTATCCTCCCTGATCGTCCGCGGTCAGGTCGGAGAAATCGATGAGCTTCAATGCGTCTCCCGGATTGATGAGCTTGCCGGTGGCCGCGGCGGTGACGTTCGCCTGGAGCACCTGCTTCTGCAGTCCGGCTATCGTGGCCTGCGCGGATTCGAATTCCTTGCCGCGCTTCTCCCAGTCAGCGACCTGCTTCTCCAGGTCGTCCACGCGGTCGGCCTTCTCGTAGGCGGTCTTGAGCTTCGCCTCGAGGTCGTTGTTGACCTTTTTCTGGCCTAGGAACTTGTCGTGCCAGTCGACGGGTGGCTCCTGCGCGCCCGGATCGTTGGTGTTCGGATCCTGCTGTTGTCCATCGGACATAGTGTTTCCTTTCATTCGGTGTATTTTTCGCCGTTGCTGGAAAGCCAGCGGCGATACGAGTTCTCGGCCTTCGCCAGCACGTCAGGCGTGACCGGTTTGCCGGGCTGGTAGGGATTGTGGCCGTCCAATGCGGCCTCGTAGCGGAGCCGCGCATTGAGCAGACGCTTCTGCGCCGCGGTCAGCTCCTCATGCCGTCCCTGGCGGTATCCGTTGTCGTGCAGCCATTGGCTGCGGCGAAGCTCCGGCACCTGCTCACGCCACTTGTCGGGCAGGATGTATCCCTCGCGCTTCAGAAGTTCGATGGTCTGCTCGCGCGGCAGGTTGAAGCTGTAGATGCCCTCCGGCGTGAGCCTGCGCCTCTGGCGTTGGCCGTATTCGTATTTGCGGATCATGCGGCTCCACCCGTAGCGGCTGGTGCCTTCGGACGTGGCCATGCCGATGTTGCCGCGTCCGACCGGCCGCATGCCTCGATGCGCGTTGACGACCTGGTAGATGTCGGCGCCGTCTCTGATTGCCTGCGCGTCGGCATGCCCGAAGACCTTGTCCTGCTCCTCTTCGCTCATGTTGTTGAAGCGGTCCATCGGCGATGTGATCCAGCCTTGTTTCTCGGCCTTTTCCTTGCCTTTGCAGGGGATGGTGCGACCGTGGCATTTCGGATGACGAAGGAAGTCGTTGTTGTGCCGGAAGTATTTTCCGGCGAGGATGGCGCATCGTGGGCAACAGTCGGGTGATTCGACTCGCACATAGCCGACGCCGGAACGTTGCGTGATGCTGACGCCCATCGCGCTGATTGACGTGTCCTCGATGGCCTGCATGGCCATCTGGCGAAGCGTAGCACGACCTGCCATCATGGCATCGGATTCGCCCATGCCTGACTTGATGGCCGACAAAGTGCGCGTCACCGGGATATCGAAATATGATTCGAGGTCGATGCCGCTCGGCGCGAAACCCGTCCCGAAGGCGAGGGGATTCGCAATACCGTCAGGGCGCACGTAGTCGCCCTGTTCGGCGAGCATCAACGTGGACGAGTCCATCGCATCGCTCGCGGCGCGGGTCTGCAGTGTGGCGAAGAGCGTAAGGAAATCGGCGTTTGTCCGATTCCAGCTGTCACGCACCCGCCTCGGATCCACGCCCTTCCACGTTTTGTCCGCCGCCCTCACGGCCAGCAGGCACAGTCTGGCCAGAGTGTTCCGACTGTCCGACAGGCTCTCCAGCGTCACCGTCATCAGAAGCACCTCCGACCTGCAGGCTGCGGGCTATCTCCGCCATCTCCGGATCGTGATTCTCGTCGTCCACCATGCGCATGATGCGCTTGATGTCCTCCGGACTCTGACCCATCTGCTCGGCGATCCACTGCAACGGGTATCCGAGCTGCTTGTATTTGAGCATCGCGTCGGCCATGAGGGCCTCGGACCGGTATTGCGGTGTGGCGAACACGACCTTTGAATCCTCGAGGATGCGGGCTGATTCCTCATCGTCCTCGAGCATCATGGCCATCACGCACAATTCGCGCACCGGCTGACGCATGAAGCTGATGCGCTCCAATGTCTTCGACACGAGGCCGGCTTCGGCGACCTCGTAGCCGGTGGCCGGCACCTCCGCATTCGTCAGCAGGTAGTGGCCGGGCGTGCGTGTCTCGGCCGCGATGTGCTCGACGGCCTTCTGGATGATCGGCAGGAAAGCCTGCAGGTTGCTGGCTGTCCATTCGCCGATCGACACGTTGTCGCCGGTGATCTGCATGATGCGCTCCATGACCTGCTTGTCGAGGTTCACGGGGCGCTCGCCGACCTGCTCTCCGGTCGCCTTGTCGAAGACCGGCTCGGACAGGGAGTCGCCGCCGAGTATCACCCTCGCAGGCATGGACGCGAAGTCCAGGGCGTTGAGCGTGTAGGCCCAGCAGACGTTGACGGCGTCCTGCATCGATTCGACCTGCTCCACATCACTGATCGGCAGGTCGTCCAGGAGCATCTGATTGCGGAATTCGACCAGCGGAACTCGGCCGAGAGGATTCTCGCGCGCCGAATCCGGCACGAACCGCCAGCCCTCCACGCCGGGCGGCAGACGGTTACGCTCGTCGTCCCCGCCTGCACGCACGCGCACCACGTCGAAGACCATGTCCGGCAGCAGCAGCGTGCCGAACTCGTGCTCCTCGTCGTATCGGACCAGGAGGCCGGCGTCGACCTCGCCGGTGAGCGGATCATAGTGCACTGCCGCGCTGTCCGGATGCTCGAAGCTGATGCGCGCCCTGCCGTCCGGCATCGACGTGACCAGGCCGAAAGCACGTCCGGTCGTGGTCATCATCAGCGCGCTCTCCTGCAGCTTGCGGTCGCAGTCGTTGCGCTCCCACACGCGCATCACGTGCGAATCCAATTCGCGGTCGTCATATGGGATGAAGCCCTTGAAGTGGATGCGTTCGACCGGCGCCTGCGCCACAGGCAGACACCAGTTGTCGGCGAAACCTGAGAACCGGTCCGCCATGTAGCGTTTGAATTCGTCGGACGCGAATTTCAGTGTGCCGCGCTTGCCACGCACGTAATCCGTATGCTTCCTGATGCCCGGCCGACGGTTCTCGATCTTCAAGGCGAGAAGATTCGCCATGCGATTCACGTCATCGGCGGTACGAATCATTTAGAACCCCCTCGTAGTAGAACCAGTCAGCAGGTACGCCTTGCGTTTCCTGCCCCAACCGGCGGCACGTGCATCACATGCCGCCTCGTGCGCCAGCACGCACGTCACCGCCGCATCAATCTTCCGCGTCTGCTTCGGCTTGCCCAGCCCGTAGCGTTCGCCGGACTTGGCGAAGCGTCTTGCGTTGCGCATGTGCGTGATGGTGATCGGACAGCCGTCCTGCGTGATCGCGTGATGCTGCAGGTCGGATTCGAAGCGTTTCAACGCTTCCCAGACGGCGGTGATACGGCTCGAACCGCTCATCGACCAGGGGATGAATTTCTTCGGCCCGTATTGGGAGTCCCATGCCTCGATCTGCGATTCCCACGACACCTCGTCGCGGAAACCGGGATCGCAATAGGCGCGGATCACCTTGTATCGGTCGTTGAGCTCGTCCATGGCGGCATTGACCTCGCCGCGCGGGATGCGGCCGCCCCACGTCTTCGGATTCCAGATCGTCGGACGACGATCCGCGCCATACCGTGGCGTGAAGATGAAACCTTCACGGGTCTCGGCCTTGATGCATGTCCAGTCGTCGTTCTCGGAGCCGTCGAAGCCGAGGCACACCTCTGTGCCTTTCGGCGGGTTCTCAAGCCAAAGCTCATGCTCGGACATGCTAGTATCCCATGTTCCTCAAGACCGATTTCGACAAACTCTTCTGCGAGCGCTGGTAGTTCTGGTTTGTGATCTCCCTTGTCGTCGCTTCGCCGAAGGAATTGACGAATGCGCGGCTTGTGCCGCTTGATTTTGGTTGGCGTCGGATCTGTTCGTCGGAGATTCTGTCGCGCTGTGCTCTGGCGGTGTGGAATGCCTTGGAAGCCGCTTGGTATTTGTCGTAGTTCGCCTTGGTTGCCTCCGGGAACACGCTTTCCGGCATGCGCTGGTTGTATTGCGTGGCTCCGTGCGCGGTTCTCTGCATGATTTCCGATGCGGTGTCCATGCGGTTTCCCGCGTCGCGCATCATCTTGGTGAGATCCGAGTCGCTTACGGATGAGAGGTCAGTGGCAGAGCCTCCCCCTCCGCCGCCATGTCCGCCACGGCCTGCGCCCGAGCTTGATCCTCTTCCGCCCATTTTTTCATCCTTTCCACATTGCTGTTTTCGAATGCGACAACTTCGGTGGCGCCGAAGTCGAAAAACGGAATGGCATCTCCGTAGAGGAGAATCTTTTCCGGTTCAAGCCTGTCGATCGCGTACCGCATGCCGAGCCGCCAATAGAGCTCTGCCGTCGGATTGTCATTCACTCCGACAGTGCTTACCGCGACGGTGGAGTTGTTTGGAATGCCTGAAAAGCAGTAAGAGAACGATTCTGGGCCAGCCCATTGAAGCGTTGGGATGACTTTCAGCCCGCAGGACTGCCAGTATGCTCCGATCAGACGGCTTCGGAAGACGTTATAGATCTTCATCGCTTCCGGCATGTCCATGTATGTGCTGAAATCAGGCGTCAGCACACACTGGAAGCGTTTGAGCGGCGCGATGTATCTGTCCGGCTGGTTCCAGACTCTCTGGAACTGGTAGTCATCGATGAAGAAATGGATTCCGCAATGCTTGACTGTCTTTTTGCCGGTCGCGTAATTGAAGCCCATCAACGTGTCAGGGGTGGTGACGTCCTGTTTTGCAAGCATTGGCATGTCGTATCTGCCAACCGTCCGCACCTTTTGCAGCAGCGGAAGATTGTATTGCCTCATCGTCCGCATCCTTGATTTGTTGAGTGGTCTATTGTCCCGCATAGCAGCTCCCCCATAGTCCGTCCTCGAGCCATGCGCCGCCTCCCTGCACCATTCGGTTGCCGAAAAAGCGCTCGGCCTGTGCCGGGTCCTTCTCCATGAGCGCCTCGGCCTCCGCTTCGACGGAGTCCAAGGGCACCCAGGGACTGCCGGCGTAGACCCATTCGAGGATCTTGCGGCGTTCGCGCCGGTTGTTGAAGCTGTATGGCGTACCGTCCTTGTGTCGCAAATCGGGATTCAGGTCGGGGTTGCGGTAGAAGATCCACACGTCCTTGCTGGCCGATTCGAACTGCTGTTGGGCGTACGAGTTCTCGCCGGGGTCGTAGGCGTTGGTCCAGAAGTGCGTCCTACCGCCCATGCCGGCGGCGCCACGGCGTTGGGTGTCGGCCACGTCGAGCATGCCGTTCGACTTGGTGTACAAACCGGCCTCGTCCTGTTCGGCGTCCGAGATCGGGTTGCCCAGACGGCTGGTGGCCGAGGCGGTGACCACGTCGATGCGGTCGAGGTCGAGATCGTCATCATCCAAGTTGATTCCGGGGCGCAGGATGCGGATGAAGCCCTCGCGCACCTTGAGCAGCCGCTTCAATGGTCCGAGCCGGATCATCGCGACGAGTGGACGGTAGGCGTTGCGCACCTGGTCCTCGGAGTTCGCGGTCAGCTGGATGAGGGGCGACGGGTGGCGCATGCCCTTCGGCTCGCCCGGATTGTAGTGGTAGACCCATCCGCAGGGGCAGCCGTTGTCGGAGCAGCGGTACACGTCGCCGGGCTTCGCCCATCCGGCAAACACGACGGGGCCGCAGGCCTCGAGGATGGCGCATGACGCCTCGGTCGGCCCCTTGCCTGTCTTCTGTGGGCCGATGCAGCCGGTCAGACGATATTGAAAAGCTTGGTTGAGGACGAGCGGATTGTCTACCGTGACCTCCTCGGGGGGCACGAATTCCGCGTCCTCGCGCACCCTCCAGCGGTGTGCGGCGTACCAGAACTGCCAATCTGACCAGCAGAAGGGCTTGCCGCGGAGGATTCCGTCTGGCTGGCGCACGTGCCGCCGCACCCAGGCGTCCTGCAGGTCGGCGAGGGTCGGGAAGTCGATGATCCAGTCGTCGGCCATGTCACGCCCTCAGGCGTCGTGGGAACTGGACGATCTTGGTGTCCATGCCGCTGGCGGCGGCCTCCGCGTCCGTGGCGGGCACCTCGTGGGCGGCCATGTCGACGTTGTCCTCGGAGATCTTCCAGCCGAGCGCCTGTAATCCGGCCTCGGACAGGCCGATGCGGTCCTCGAGCCGAATCTTGATCGCCACGTCCGCGGCCTTCGCCGTCGGACTCTCGCAGGTGACGCATTCGCGGACATATGATGCGATCTGGTAATGCAAGTATTTCAGTTGCGGCTGTTTCCATGCGCGCGCCTGCGGCAGACGCCACAGCTGTTTCCACAGTTCGGCCTCCCGGTCGTTCCAGGATTCCGAACCGGCGGTGTCCTCGACCCATTCCTGCGAGTCCTTGTCGAAATAGCGGATCACGTAAGGCGGCAGCGGGAATTTCGGCGGCCTGCCCTTGTATTCGGTGTTCGGCAGGCTGCGCAGGGTGTATCCCCTGCGTTCGCTCGCACCGCTCGACGGATCCGGCATCGGACCGGATCTGACGCGTTTTCCTCCTCTTGGCATGTCTCCTCCATCGTCGGACGGTCTCGCGCCGTTCCTTCGCTGCGGGCGGCCGGGCCTTTCGCCCGCCCCCCCCTGAAACTTTTGAACCCTCCGCACCTCGGAGACAGCTCTCCGGCGGTTCCGCTACCCAAACTGTTAGGGGGTATCCCCGTGGGTGTTTTGACGGTTTGCTTCCGTTTGTTTTGCAACGGTTTTTGTTTGACTCGCTTGTTGCTGCGATGAGTCGCGAATCGAATCGAAAAGACTTGGTCGCTTTCGTCTTTCGTGTCGTTCGACGTGAGCGGCTGGCGTCGTCGACTTGGCTTCGATGGAATGTTTTGTTTTGGCGCCGAAGCCTGTGTGTCAGCTGAGGTTTTGTCTGTCGTTGAAGCCCGACGGTTTCGTCCTTGCGGTCTTGCTGTCGTGGCAGCGCTTGCACAGGCCGCGCATGCGTTGCGGGTCGTTGGGGTCCAGGCCTGCTTCGACGAGCTCGATGCGTTCGATCGGCCAATGGTCGGCTATGGTGCTGGGGGCACCGCATAGGCCATGGTGCCTGCCGCATCCGTCCGGCCCGTCGCCGGGACAGACGCACCGCGGGTCCCTTGCCAGCACGCGGGCGCGTGCGAGGCGATGCGCTTTCGACGTGTATGGATTGCGGCCTCGTGTCCGGCGCTTGTCTTTGGCTTTCCTGCATTCGTCGCACAGTGAGCCGGAGGAGACCAGGCGTGGACAACCGGAGGTGGAGCATACCTTGTACATCAATCCACCCCACATCATCACGTAAACGCGGAATCGGCCTGCCTGCCGCTGTTGGTGCATGCCCACTCTGACGGGAGTGGGCGGAGCGTGTCCGATATGCCGTTCGGACAGGACGGGACTGCAACCCAGGGAGTTAGGAGAATCCATGGCGGATATGAAAAAGGGTTCAAACCAAGTCACCTCGGTTTAAACCCTCTAATCCACTGACAATTCTGCGTTGCACTTTCGATTTTGTCAAATCGAATCGCGCCGCAACACCTGCCGATGCACGTCCGAAAGCCTGTACAATGGCCGTCCCTTATCGTTCTCACCGGCCGGCTGAAGCCTGCCACGCTTACGCCACGAGCGAATCGTATTCGCATTGCACTGGAACCCGCATTCACGCAGCAGCTCAGCACACTCCCCCGCCGTGAACGCCCTGCCCGATTCGATGCACTCCCGCAGGAAACCCAATCGCACATCGACCACGCGATAAGCGTTGCCGCACACCGGACAGTCAACGCTTACCGCGCCGACCTCCGCACTCAGCTCCACGCCGCACAGAGGATTCAAGCACCTGCCGATGCCGTGCCTGGATGGCGGCACGTCGATGATGCCCAGCGTCTTGCGCACCACCCGCCCCCAGTCACGCCAAATCAGACCAATGTCCGGCAATCGTGAAAGACGATTGCAATCCGCGCAGATACTCAGGCATTTCAACACAGACGGATGAATCCTGCTATCGGCCCACGGCATGGCCGGCGGAGCATACAACCGCCGCCAAAGAGCGACAGCCAGATCATCGATCTCCTGCAGATGGTCAATCACAGACAACCTGACCGGCGTCGGAGCCGAAGCCAAATTGGTCCGGCCGGGCTGATGGCCACCGTAATGTGCGGTGCTGTCCAGAAACTCGCTCAGGGCTTGGATCCATGACGGATAGTCGCGGAGCCATCCTCTCATTACGGCATCGCACTTGTCACACAGCATATTGCGCAGATTGCGCTCCCCGCCGCACACTTGGCACACGCCGGCGAGCGCTGGCTTGTTTTGGTTGGTTTGTGCTGGTTGTGTCTGGTTTGGTGTTGGTTGGGATTCGTTGTTTTGTTCGTTCATTTGTTCGATTCCCTCCGGCGTGGTAGTCTTCTGGTGGTGTCAGGAGCCCGGCCGGAAGGTCGGGTTTCTTGTTATTCGTGGTGTTGTTGGATGATTGCTTTGATTTCCTCTTTGGGGACTTGTGGCATCAGTGGCGCGATCTCATCGAGGCCGTATCCGGCCTGATGCCATTTGATGATCGTGTCCATGAGGGTTTTCTTCACTTTCATTTCGTTTCCCTTCGTATTTGCTGGATGATCGTCTCGTATGGTTTGCGGTGGAAGATGCGTATCCACCATTCGGGGCGGCGGCCTTGGCACCAAATAACTTCGATTGCTCATTTTGTGTCCTTGAGTGTGATGCGTTTCATTCCTTCGCCGCCTTCATTTCTTGGACTTCACCGTCGAAAAAATCGATGATGAGATTGCAGATGGCGACCGCCGACGTTTTGAGCTGGGTTTTTTCCTCTTCGTTTTCGGCTTTGATGGCGAGAACGCCATCCTTGCTGTTGAAATTGATTCTCATTTCGTGTCCTTCGTGGTTGGGCGGATGGTGAATGCGACGAGTCCGGTCTCGGCATTGAACACCTTGACCGACTCGCCAGTCCTCAAGGACATGGCCTGCGCGTAGTCGCCAGCATCGTCGATGTTCTCGAACGTTCTGACGTCTTCCTGGGTGACGACGTTGTAGCTCATCTTGCCGGCTCCTTGTCCGCGCCGCTCACATGGTCCCAGTCGCAGGACATGCCGCCTTGCTTCTCCCATGCGTAGACGACACAGTCCACTTTTCGCGTGTCCTGCAATGTGATGACGCATTCGTAGAAGCCGTGGGTGGTGCCTCCGTCGGTGCATTGCGAGTCGATGGGTTTGACCGCATGCGCCGGCGTGGATGCTTTGGCCATGCCGCCGCATCCGGCGAGCGCCGTGCAGAGGGCGAGGGTGATGGTGGTGAGGGCGGCGCAGATGGTGTTTCTCATTGTTCGTTCCTTTGATAGTGGCTGGCGTGGTGGTTCCAGAGGCGGATGGCTTTGTTGAGGCTTCTGCCGTCGACGTGGAGAATGCATTTGTGCCGGCAGTTGGGGCAGATGCAGCCGTAGATAGTGTTGACCGGTTTGCGTGTGCGGAGTTTGTAGATGGCGCCGAGGGTCAGGATGAGCGGCTGTGACTGGCGGCATGCCGGGCAGGGTGCGGGTCTGCGCCATTTGCGTGGGTTGGTGGCGATTCTGACGGTGTGCATTTCATTCCTTTCCGTAGATGGCGAGGCTTCTTATGCCGTCGCTCATGCCGTTGAAACATGTGTTCGGATCATGGTCGATGATGTCGTTTCCGATGCCTTGGAAGCGGAGGGTGGCGGTGCCGTCCGGCCGGCGGATGAGTTCGAGCCGGCCGTCGATGACGACGTCCTGGTCGGTGCGGGCGATGCAGCGGCGGCCGATCAGGATGGCCGGGTCGGCCGACCGCCACTTGTGCAATGGGACGATGATGCTCATTCCCGGCCACCCATCCAGCCGATCAGGAAGGCGAGCGCCAGGAGGATTATCGCGGTGTGGCTCATGCCGTTCCTCCGATCTCCGGGCTGGCCAGCATCTCGGTGATCGCGTCCTTGGCTATCAGGCGCCATGGTTCGCGGCCGTCGTCGTCGAGGTTTTCCCACGTGAGGTGTTTGCGGTGGCCGTTGGCGTGGAATCGGTTGTAGATGGCGTGCGCGACGGCGTATTGCGTGTCGAGGCTGATGACGAGCTGGTCTTGCTGGTCTTCGGTCATTGGTAGGTCTCCGGTCTTGGCGGTGCGAGCAGTGCGGCGATCGCGTAGCTGGCGAGGCTGGTGGCGAGCGCCGCGATGGTCAGTGCGGTGTGGATGGCGAGCCACGTGATTGGTGTCCACTGGTGGAGCGCCTGTCCGATGATCGCCCTGATGACGGCGTGCGGGATGAGCAGCAGCGCGAGGAGGGTGAACAGCGTGGCCATGGCGTCTCCGAGCCGGTCGGCGAGGTGGCTGATGGTCTTTCTCACTTGTGGTCTCCCGTCTTGACGGCGAGTGTCTCGAGCATGGCCTTGTAGTCTTTGATGTCGCGTGCGATGCAGGATTTCACCCGGTGCGGGCCGCTGTCGCCCTGGTATGGATCCGGGGCGCCGAGCACGGTGACGAGTCGGCGGATGGTGGCCATGTCGTATTTGCGGTAGGTGAGCCACGCGTCAGGGTTGAGGTTGAGTCGGCGGAGGAAGTCAAGGTCGAAGTCCACGTTGGTCCCCGCGGGGACGAGGGAGAAGCGCTGGGAGAGCGAGTCAAGGAATTCCTCCACGGCGTTGGCCACGACGACCATGCTGTCATTGCGCACGGAGCCTCCCATGAGTTCGAACAGCAGGCCGTTGTCGGTGTGCATGGAGAAGGCGACGGGGCTCATGGACAGGAGGTCGAGTCTGTCCGGGCGGATGATGCGGGACAATGATCCGAACTTTTGTTCGCCCAGCATGTCGGTACATTCCATACCGATCTCCAATGGCAGGCTTTTGCGCCTGTCCACGCCTGTGGTCTCAAAGTCGATCCACAGCAGCGCCTCCGGTTTGCCGTTATTCTCGTGCATTTGTCATTCCTTCCGTTTGAATTGTCAATGTTTCGCGCATGGTCAATGGCGTGGCCGTGCCGTCCTGGTTGAGCCAGAGCCATCTCCCCTGCCAGTCGCGCACTGGGGCGGAGAGAGGATCTATGCCGAGCGGGACGATCAGTCCAAGCCGTTCGGCCTCAGCCACATGCTGGTGGACCCACCCATGGCAGCCGGTCGTCCCCGAGCCGCACAGCTCGATGATGTTGACGGGACTATGTCGCACATCCGGATTCGCCGCGCGGCGCAATTGCCGATGATGGCCGCTTCGTCCGGGCCAGCGAGCCGGATCGTGGATGTTCGTCCCGCAGCGCAGGCAATGCCAGCCCTGGCGTTCCAAAGCGATGCGCTTCGAGTCCTCGAACTCACTCACAACGCGCTCCTTCCTGCATCAGGCCGTTGACCAGCACCAGACATGAGGTGCAGTTCGTTCTTAGTCCGGAGGCCATCGCGGCGATGCCGTTATCGGCCTTGCCGCCGGCGAGCGCCTGGAGTTCGATGTTCGCCGCGGTTTCCGCGGTGTCGGTGATGAGTTGGGCGAGTCTGTTGATCTGTTCCTTGGTCATTCGTCTTCCTCCTCGTCTTCTTCCGTGATGGCGGCAACAAGCTGGTCGAGGTGTTCGGTCTCGTCGTCGGATGGCTCATAGCCGAGGTCTTGGAGGATCAGGTAATAGCCGGGGATGCGGCGGCTGACGTTGTCGTCGCCACTCCAGTCCCAGTCATTTGGGCTGATGAACCATTCGATTCTGGCGGTGAGGATCATGACCGCGTATGTCGGCCAGTCCGGTGAGTCGAGGTGCGTGTGGAGTTCCGCGAGCGCCTGTTCCGGTTTGATGCCGGCGATGGCGGCGAACTGTTCCCGGGCGCATGCGGCGTCGTTCCAGGTGTGTAGGTCTTTGGTGAAGCCGGTCGGGTCCGGGTCAATTGTCTGCAGGAGTCCGAGCCTTGCCGTGGTCTCGATGAGCTTGGCGCGCTTGATGGCATGGAGATGGCCGTGGAGCCATGCCATGCGCTTGTCAGCCGTCGTGGCGGCGTATTCCTCGAGCACGTGCTGTCGGGCGTCGCGTTCGGCCTGTTCGGCGGCTCGCTGGGCTTCCTTTTCGGCTTCGGCGGCCGCATCACGACGATCCCAGAGGTATATCGTCTGCGTCGCTTCATGGACGGAGACCGCGTCTGGATTCTGCTTGCGGAGCTCTTCGATGGTTTCTTCCGGAGTGCCCGCGGCGGGGAAGATGGCGCCGGAGTAATGCCATTCGGAATCCGAGAAGGTCTCTCCGGGATCCTCGATGACGTTGAGACCGGTGGTGCCGGTGGCGAGGAGCGCGGAGACATCGGCGAACCACTGGCTCCGGCGATCTTCCACTTCGATGTTGTGGAGGATGTAGTCGAAGTTCGAGGTCCCCGCGGCGTGCGCGAGGCGTTCCTGACGGTCCGGCTGGCCGTCGTATCGTGCGATGGCCATGAGTTGGCCGATGGTGAGCTGGTCGAAGTCGTCGCGTGTCTTCCTGACGTCCGCCTTGATGCTCGCCGCTTTCGCTCTGTCACGCACATAGTCGGCGCTTCGGCCGAGCCTGTGCGCGACGGCGGCGGTGGTGGCCCCCAGATCAAGCATGCCCTGGATGGCGTCGGCCTCCTCCAACACGGTGAGCTGTTCGCGCTGGCAGTTCTCGGTGACCATGGCCTCCAACTGCTGCAACGGGTCTAAGTCAAGCACGAAACACGGCACGGCTCCGGTGCCGGCCTGCTTGCATGCGGCGAGACGACGATGGCCGGCGACGACACGATAGCGCTCGCCGTTGGGTACGACGGAGAGCGGCGAGAGCAGGCCGTTGGCTTTGATGCTGGCCGCGAGGTCGGTCACGTCGCCGATCTGCTTTCGTGGATTGTCCGGGTGGGGGTCGATGAGGCTGGTGTTGATGAGCTTGATTTCGTTGCTTTGGTAGTTGCTCATTGCTTCTCCTTGCTGGTTTCTTGGTTGAGTTCATCTGCGCATGCCTGGCACGCGAGATACCACTTGGAAGGGTTGCCTTCCCTGAGGCTGCCGCTGTGGTCGTATTCGTCCTCATGTGGATCCATGAGCTGGTGGACGTGTTCGCAGTTCCAGGTGTGCTTGTGCTGGCGCGTGGGTGTGATGGGTTCCGGCGCCCATGTCTCCCATTGGTCGCGGAGCCATGTGGCGAGTCGTGGGACCTGCCGTTGTGGCACGTGGCCGTCGTTGACGGCTCGCCGGTAGCGTCGGACGGCGGATTGGAGTCGGGCGAGCTGGACCGGGTTCTCGGTGATCGTCTCGACGAGGTCCCGCGCTTCGCGTTCGGCCTTGCGGCCTTTCGCGCCGATGGTGCCGGGGTAGGTTTCGGCGATGGCGGCGAAGGCGTCCGGCGTTTCGCTGGCGGTTTGCTTCGCGGTGCCGGCGGGAGGGGTCGGAGAGGGTATATCGGTATCGGTATCGGTTTTATGCCATGTTTTTGCTTGGCTGTCCTCTAGCAACTTGCTAGACGGTTTGCCACCCATCTCGCTACTGTTTTGCTCTCCGTTTGCTTGGCTGTTTTCCGGCAAGTCGCCGGACGTCTGCTTGGCTTTCTGGTTGGCCGCCTTGCGGCGTCCTCCCTTGCTTCCCGCCTTGCGGCGCGCCTCGCGTTGCTCTTCGGTCAACACTCGGGGCTCCCTGCAGATGCCTTCGGCATAGACCGGACGCCATCCTCCGTCGTGCTCCTCCATGAGGCCCGAGTCGATGAGCTGCTGCAGCTGTTTCATGGTGCCGCCGGCGTCCTTGAGGTCGATCCTGTCGAAGTGGCCGGGGTATGCTGCCGGGTCCTTGGCCTGCATCGAGACGCCTTTGGAGTGGATGACGCACAGCTTGACCCACAGGCCCACGGTGGCGAGCGGCAGGCGGCGGATGCGCCTGTCGTCGGCCATCTGGTCGTCGATGATGAACCACATCTCTTCTTCTCCTTCCTGTGGTTCAGTCGATCTCGCCGGTGTCCGGATCGACGGTCGCCTCCACGTCGCCATCGTCCATGTCGAGACTGCGGCGCAGGTCGTCGATGAGGATCATCTGCCGTGACGTGGCCGGCTTCGCGCACATGTTCTCCATGGCCAGGCCGGCGTCGAGGATGCGCTGAGCGAGGTCTGCGCAGTCGTACACGGCTTCGGTGATGGCGTGGATGCCGCCCCACTTATCGATGTGCTCCTGCTTGTTTTTGGTGTCCATGACGTTGCGGCATGCCTTGAGCACCGCAGCCGCGGCCTTGGTGACCTGCTGCGTCTTGCCGATGAGGTCGACGAGCGTGTCAGGTGTCGCTTCCTGCGGGATGAGCGCCTGTTGTTCGCTGGCTTTCATTGCTTCCTCCTTTAGAATTCCGGTTCCGGATCCGGTTTGCCGAAGTCCCCAAATGACGATTGGTCGGCCGCCGGCGCGCCCCACGGATCATCGGCCGGCGGCGCGGCGGGTTGCTGTGTCTGCGCCGACTGTTGCGGCCGTTGGCTCCAGCCGCCTGCGCCGGTGTTGACGGTCGGCGTCTGCGCGGCGGGATTGCCGTAGACGGGGCCGCCCTGGTGGCTGATGCGGGCGACCTGCGCCGTGGCGTATCTCAGGCTTGGTCCGATTTCGTCCACTTGCAGCTCCACGACGGTTCTGTTGGTGCCGTCCTGCGCCTGATACGAGTGCTGCTTGAGCCTGCCTTGGGCGATGACGCGCATGCCTTTGGCCAAGGACTGCGCGCAATGCTGGGCGAGGTCGTTCCATGCCGAACAGCGCATGAACAACGCCGCCCCATCCTCGTACTGGCCGGTCTGCTTGTTGAAGTTGCGCGGCGTGTTGGCGATGGTGAAGCTGGCGACCTGCGCGCCCTGGCTGGTGGTCCTGATCTCCGGATCCGAGGTGAGGTTGCCGATGATGGTGATGACGGTCTCTCCGATGGCCATGTCAGGCTCCCTTCACGTATCCGGCCGGTTCCGGGCCGAGCTGGCTGGGGTCCTTGGCCTTCCATGCGCATTTCGCGCGGAGGCATCCGGCCTCGCGGTCGATGATGATGTCTCCGAAGCGCGCCGGAGCGACCAGCGTGAGATTCCAGCTGCGGTCGCGGTTGAGCGCGGATATGGTCTCGTACAATTCGCTGATGAGCTCTGCCGCCGTCATGCCGATGCTGGTCGGCGTGAGTGGCCATTCGAACCACCGCTCGCCTTCCGGCCTGGCTGCATTGCTTGGCATCGTGTGCCTCCTTGGGGATTGGATTGGATGTCGTGCCGGAGCGCGGAATCGAACCGCGCATCCATCCGCCGGCGCTGTCGGAGCGCCGATCTATGGCGCCCGCATCCTGTCGCGGGCTTCGGCGGGGCGGACGGGAGGAGAAGAAGAAGATGACCCGTCCGACCGGTTTTAGCGTCTTTCCCTTGACGGTTGGATGGCTCCCGCATGGACGCGCATGACGAACCACGTCCATGCCGCAATGTGAGCGGAGCCATCCAAGTCCTTCACTTCTGCTGCTCCAGCCATCGCATGACGCGGGGATCCGAGCAGATGCGGCGCATGATGACGGCCGCGGGGATGAGCACTGCGACCGGCGCGGCGATGAGGTGTTCGATGGGATGCGTGCACGCCGGTGTGCAGTACAGCACCCAGATGGCGGCGATCCAGATGGCGGCGACGAGCTGGCAGAGGATGGCGTGTACGAGCTTGGTCATGATTCCTCCTCGTCCATCTCGCGCAGCAGACGGCCGATGCTGGTCTGCAGCGATTCGAGCGCTGCGCGGCTGATGGTCACTCCGGCGAGGTGGCCTTCGTCGGTGATGATGCTGATTCGCGCGGCCTTGACGTCGGCTCCGCACTTGTGGTCGCGGATGACCATGACGGCGGAGTGGTCTTTCGGCTTGGATTCCTTGCGCATGTTTGCCTCCTTAGCGCCGGCGCGTCCCGGCGTTGGCATCGAATTCTTCAATGGATGCGACGGACACCATGACCTTGCCGTGGCATCCGCTTGGCTGGCGCATCTTGATCCGTCCCGCTCTCGCCCATTTGCGGAGGGTCTTCTTGTCGACGCCGCCGAGCATCGCGCTGGCCTGTTTGAGACTGACCCAGCGTGGCGCGTATGCCGTCTGCCGGACGGCTTCCTTCGCGATTTCATGGGCGAGCGCGACGGGGTCGATCAACGGCTGGCTTGCAGTGACTGTTTCCTGCATTCGTGTCTCTTCTCCCCTATTTGTGATGTGTCAAGCGGCGTCGGCGAGCGCCGACTGCTCTTGAATCTTTTCGTTGATGAGCTGCAGTGGATCAATCCCACTCTCGGAGACCGAGGCAAACCACATGCTCAACGTCATGTTCTCCGCATCAAGAGCCCTGCTGACAGTTGTCCGATTTCGATTGCAGCGGGCGGCAATATCAGTCATCTGTGTTTTGCTAATCAAAACGTCATTCCTGGTCTGTCTAACAACCGCTTTTGCAAGCTTGATGCAGTCAACTTTCTTGTCGATCGTCATCTGTTTTCACCTCCATCTGTAAGCACGTGCTTACTTGATGAGACTGATGTTAGCTTGTGCTTACAACTTACGCAAGTGCGGCGTGTCGACATGTGCTAACGTTGTGCACATGGCTACGAAGTACGAATGGACGGCGTTTGATTACGCCTCACAGCAGGCAGCTGCGAAAATCATTGCCGATTCTGGATATTCATATCGGACCATCTCTGAGATGATGAACAACGCCGTCAGTCATGTCAGAATCAGCGATATTGAAAAGGGCAGAAAAGCGCCGATTAAGCTATCGGAGTTCCTTCTGCTTTGCCAAGCATGCGAGGCAGACCCGGTCGCTGTGTTGCGAGACATCATTGAGGCCGCCCGCGCCTACGAGGCCCGCGAGCGCGAATCCCAGATCACCGATGATCTCATCGACCGTATCGCCGCACACCCCGAAGACTATGACGTGGCCGCCAACATAGATGAGAATCGTGACGTGGAAAGCGAGACGCCGGATGACTGACATTGTCGAAAACACAGAAATAGACATTTCCTTTGATACAGAAACACTCGTGAGCGAAAAGTGAGATCGTGATGGCATGGATAATACTCATCATCATCCTCGGAATCGCAGTCGCAATTGCGTTATCCGACGGAAAACAAATAAACGCGGACAACGGCAATGAGACAGGAAGGACGACGGAATACGATCGTCGTTTGGTGCGGGATGGCGACACCTTTAGGGAAGTAGTAACCGAAAAAGACGCGCGTAAGACGAACGCCACCTCGAAGGATATCCCGACGTTCTCCGTTTATATGGAGACCCCATACCGCCGAAAGCCAGATCCGCGATGCTTGCGTCCGGTCAGGGGACTGAAGGAGTATGTCCCAATCTACAGTTCCGCTTTTCTCCCACCGGAACACCAGCTTGACCTAGTCACCATATTCGGCGATGGAAACACAAATCTGAAGCTTGCTTTGTTCAACGGTCAACTTGTATTGGAAGCGCCCAATGGGATACTGCCGAACAAAGCTTCAGGGCAAATATACAAGCTCGGCGTTTTCACCTGTTCCCTTCGTGGCGGCTCCCACTACGAGGAAGCCCTCCGGGCCGCCGACACACGTCCTTTGAGACCAGCAATGCTTGTCAGGGAACCGGGCAACCAGTATGATCGCAACGCCGTGGCGATTCACGCGCCCAACGCCGGTCTTATCGGATATGTCAACAAGCAGAACGCTGCACGTTTGGCAAAACACATGGATTCCGGCGAAGAGTATTCAGCGATGTTCACCTGTGGCAACGCTCCGGGAGTGGGAAACGGAAACCCAGTGGCGCTGCTTATAGCTCCGACAAACGTGATGACGACCATCATGCGCAACAGTGGGCTGATGGACAATCAGCGGATAGAAAGGACGGAAACCGTCAGTATGGATACCAACTGTGATTTGGAAGAGACGCCAGACGACTGACATTGACACGCTGTACGCGCGGGCCGGGGGCATGGGCCTGCGCGTCGAAGAGGACCGCCTGCCCCGTGGGATGAACGGCTGCTATTGCGACGCGCTAGGCCTCATCGTCCTGCACGACAAGCTCAACGCGAGGCAACGCCGCTGCACATTGTGCCACGAGCTCATCCACGCCAGACACCATGACCCCGGCTGCGGTACACGATACGGGGCCAAATGCGAGCGCCGGTGTCGCAGGGAGACGGCGTTGGCGTTGATCTCGCCGGTGGATTACGGCATGGCGGAGACGGTGTATGAGGGCAATACGTGGATGATGGCCGTGGAATTGGGAGTCACCATCCAGGTGCTGGACGACTACCGGCAGCTATTGTACGATTCCGGCGTGTGCGTACAATAATTTATACGCCTTTATACGTGCTTATAGAGCCTTATACCGTTGTAGATGACTTTGTTTTAGCTTGTCGCTAGAGCGAAGTCATCTGCATGGCCTCGTTGCCAAGGCCAGCTCCAAGCCTCACGCGACTCTCGCCGCCGCTTGGTTCGCGTTTCGCCGGATGCCGCGTTGTCCCGCCTTTGGGGCGGGCATGTCTTACGCTTCCTCCACGCGCGTTTAACGTCTCCGGGGCACTCCCGGCGACTTGGATGTTGATGGCCGCGTTCAGGTCGCGGTCGATGACAAGTCCGCACTCCTCGCAATGGTAGACGCGCTCGGACAGGGGCAGTTTGGCTTTCACCGTCCCGCAGTTCGAGCAGGTCTTCGAGCTTGGATACCAGCGGTCGATGACATGGAGCCTCGTGCCGGTGCGTGCGGTCTTGTATTCCAGTTGGCGGCGGAACTCGTGGAAGTCCGCGTCCAGTATGTGTTTGGCAAGCCTCCTGTTATGGCTCATGCCTTGCACGTTGAGGTCTTCGATGCTGATGTCGGAATAATTGTCGGCAAGCCACGTGGTGAGCTTGCTGATGTTGTCGGCTCGTTGGGCGGCTATGCGAGCGTGGATTCGGCGCACACGCTCCAACGCCCTGTTGTACCGTTTCGACCCGCATCCATGGTTCATGCCCCTATCGCGGCGGCTTAACGACTGTTGGGTGTGGCGGAGTTTCCGTTGCGTGCGGACGTAGTTGCGTGGATTGGGGAACGTGGTGCCATCCGATAGGGTGGCGAGGGTCTTGACGCCCAAATCCACGCCGACCTGACGATTACGGTTCTTCCGTTTTCTGTTTTTCGCTGGAACGCTTTCGGTGGGACGCTCGACGGTGAGGGCCGCATACCAGAAGCCCGCATGGCGACTGACGGTCATGCGCACGATTCGTCTGCCGTGGACGCGTTCGGTGGCGTTCTCCATGCAGTGTACGCGTCCGATGCGTGGCAGTTTCAACGCCTTCGGGTCGTCTTCGATAAGGCCGAAGCTGCCGGTCGTGTATGCGAAACGCGGGACACTGGAGCGTTTCGACTTGTATTTCGGCCAGCCCACCCTACGGCCCGCGCGCCTGCCCTTCCTGCTGTCCGACCAGTTCCTCAACGCTTGGGACAGCCATTCAAACGCGCTGCTGTACGCCTCCTTGCTGTTCTCTCGCCACCACGGGGCGATTTCGTCCTTCCACTCGTTCCACCAGCGGCGCATCGCGTACAACGTCCAGTCCGGTTTCTCACCCAAGGAGATTTGGCGCTGGACGTGCGCGAGCATCAGATTGTACGCGAAACGCGCACCACCCGCATGGGACTCCAACAGCCGTGTCTGCCGTGGGGTTGGGTCGAGCCGAATTCTAACGGCCTCATACGCGCTCATCGCGCATCGCCTCCAACGCCTTCTCCGCACGGTGCTTGGCTGCGCGGCGTCCGTACAGTCTCGCGCAGAACGAGGTCAGCACCTCGGTCATGTCGCGCACCAGATCGTCATCCAGCTCCGTGTCATCCACCACGATGATTCGGCGTCCCTGCGCCTTCAACGCGCTCTCCACCAAGCCCGCGTTCATACGGGCGAGCCGGTCGCGATGCTCCACGATTATCGTGCCGACGGTCGGTTCGGACAATAGCCGGTTGAGCTTGCGTCGCTTGTCGTTCATGCCGGAACCCGTCTCCGTGACCACCTCGGGCTTCTCGACGCCCATGCTAAGAGCGAACGCCTTCAACCGGTCGGCCTGACGTTGCAAATCGTCCTTCTGTCCGCCGCTGGATACTCGCGCGTAGCAGACGGTGCGAGTGTCCGCGGGATTCGGCTGCGATGCGGTCTCGTATTTCGGGTCGTGGATGAGCCACATGCCGGTCGGCGTCTGCTCCACAGGAACGGGCATGGTGCCCTGACGGCACCATTTCCACACGGTCTGCGGATGCAATCCTTCCAGTCTGGCCCATTCCTTTACCAACATGAGACTTATTATAACATAGGATTACTTAAAAAAACAAAACAGTTCGGTAGTAGGCAACACCCCCTTTGGATTCCTTATAAAAAAAGACCCCGGCCACCCGCATACCGCGAGCGCCGGGGGTTTGCTTGATTCTCAGCTGAGGCATGGAGACGGCAGCACAATCGGCCATGTGATTTGGATTCCGAAAAACTTCATGATGGTGAAGTAGATGGCCAGGATAATTAAAACGGCGAGCAGCGTGGTGAAGGCGAATTCGCCGATCATGCATGCTCTTCTGAATTTGGGGTGCACTCTCGAGAAAAGTCTCATACGTGCGCCTTTTTCCTTATCGAGATACATGGAAGTGGCGCAGACATTGAACAATCTCATAAATGGGTGGAAGCGTAATACTTTTGCGATCAGGTGCCCCAGTTCGTCTGAATCTTTCTGCTGGGATTTATTGGCGTCCTGGCCGAGAGGATCGCATTCCTCTTCAATTTCTGCAGCCTGCGTATTCAATGTTGGAGAGAGCTTGACGTCGGAGCTCTCTCCAAAGTTGAATGTTCTGTTGTAGTTTGAATCGTTCGGCTTTTCCAGCAGAAATATCGCTGATTCGCTGAAAACCGTTCTGTTTATTGGCTTTTTATATGCCTGAGTGATGATTTACCACTCAGGCTACCACCTCTACACTGTCTCAAATATATGAAAATCGGCTATTTTTGACGTCGTGAAGCAGCTAGAGCGGTGAAGGCAGGTCCGTAATCGACTCCATCTCTGTCCATTTCCAACCCTACATGGTGTCGAGCCTATCAATCCGCTGTTTTTCTTATGTTTTTCGTGTTTCGGCTTGCATTACTTTATTTACTGCGCTAATATAGTTTATATCAAGGAAAGGAGGTGAACATGACACCATCGGAGATAATCACCAGCATCTCGCTTCTCGTCGCGAGCCTCGCGGCCCTCATCAAAGCAGTGACCGGACTCGTCAAGGAGATGAGACGGAAACCGAAGAAGAGGAAGTGGGCAAGGGTTCCGGCCAGACCTAGGGGCCGGAACCCCATATCTCCGATTATGCCATGGGACATCATGAGAACGGAATCGATAGTCAGCGCGGTGTTCGCGCTCGGAACCGCCGCCAGCGCATGGTTCGGCTGGCCGTTCGCGCTCACCGCCGGATGCGCCATCGTCAGCGCCGTCTTCGCGCTCATCGCCGGAAGGAAGGACTGACATGACCATCAAATACCTGAGCGTCACCGACGTGTCCAAGCGCCTCGGCATCAGCACCGCCGCCGTCAGCGCCTACAAGCTCCCCCAGCCGGACGCCACCATCGGACGCACGCGCGGCTGGCTCCCCGAGACCATCGACCAATGGAACGCTCAGCGCCCCGGCCGAGGCGTCGGCGGCGGACGTCCGCGCAAACACGCCGAATAACACGAAAACGCCCCTCCCCCAGCAATCATGCTGAGAGAGGGGCAGATTTAAAAACAGGGTGCGAGAATTTCCACAAGCACCCGAGTGCGTGAATTTTCTTCCACGCGAGGTTGAGTCTCGCGAAAATTAATCACGGTTAAGTGTTGTCGATGATTCCGCGACAACACTTAGTTTTTGCGCAGCGGATTGTAGGCGACGCCCAAACCGGACGCGAGGAAGCCCGCCACAGTCGAAACGTAGCCGCCGACAGCCGCATCACCGAAAGTCACGAAGCCCAAGCCGACGCACGATGCGATCAGCCCGAGCACGTACACGACGGTCCTCACCTGCTTAGAAAAGACCGGAGTGTATGCGTCCGGCGGCTGGTTGTCCTGACCATCCTCACGTTCGTTGGTCAGATTATTGACGGTGGTCTCCAAAGTGGACGGTGCTGCATGCTGAGCCATTTAAACCTCCTTAGAATCGTCCCTGGTTGAGCGCCGACTGCAAGGCTCGCGCAGTCGCGGGGCCGAAGCTCGCATCCTGTGTCAAACCGTAATGCGCTTGGATGGCACGAATGGTGGCCGGGCCGAGCAGTCCATCAGCACCGACGCCCAGGCGACGTTGCACGGCGCGGATCAAATCACTGCCGCCAGCGCCGTAGCGGACCACGCTCGAATCGATGGCCGGACGCCAGTAGGTACGCTCGTCCGGCACCTGCTGGCCGCTGATGATGCCATCCACCGCGGTGCCCATCACCTGCTGCCACTTGCGCACGGTGGCCGGGCCGACATTGCCGTCAACGGCGAGAGCGCCGGCGGAAGCCGAAGAGCCGCCACCGTAGCGCAAATAGCAGTTCCACGGGTAGTTGTAGTAGCCCCTGATATTGGTTTCGCGGGCGGTCTGGTCTCCGGCCTTGCCGATGGCGGTGCCGCGCTCCGAGATGCTTGCCTGTGCGAGCTTGCCGCCACCAAGATAGACCGCGACGTGGTGCACGTCGTTAAGCAGGATGTCACCCGGCTGCGGATTGCCGTTCGCCGGCAGGCGCTTCCAGCCGCGACGAGTCAGATTGCCGCTCAGATTGCCGGTGTAGGTGGCGCTGCCGGTGTCGAATCCAGCCTCCTTGAGACAGTGGATCACCAGACTGGAGCAGTCGCAATTACCGCCCGATGGATTGAAGTTCCAACGGTCCGCCTGCGAATAGCCCATGTTCGCAACCGCGCACCAGTAGCGCATGCGGTTGATCAAAGTGCTGACGCTTGCCATGTCTAGTCCTCCAATCCCTCTACGGCCTTGGCCGCATCCTCCTCGGACACGACCGGAATGCTCTCGGGCGGCAGACTGTCGCCCTGCGGTGTCAATTCAGGTGTCATGGTGTTCTCATCCATGACGTTCTCCCTTCCGCCCCTTCACGAGGCAAATAGAAAAGCCACCCCGTAGGGTGGCCTCGGTTTTGAAAAAATCGATGTCAGCGCATGTGCGCGCCGTGATTGAACACGATGACGAGCGCGAGCAGCAGCATGTATATGCCAGCGGTCAATGCCTGTCCTCCTGTATGTGCGCGTCGAGGATGTCGTTGCGCATTTCGGTGCCGACGCCATTGCCTCCCAGACCGCTGTAGGCGCGATAAATGCGTTCAGCGGTCCGTTTCGTCTCGACGGTGCATACGCCGCCGTTGTCCATCATTTGTTGGTGCAACAGTTCAAGCTTGCAGAACAGCAGCTCCTTCACGCCCTCGTGCAACGGGTCGCGCCTGTTGTCGATTCTGTTGAGCACCCATGGGACGAGCGCTCCGAACCCACCGGAACCGATGATGGCGACGATGATGGTGATTGCTTCCTGATTCACCTATGCCTTCTTACGTCAGAACCACGGGTCGAGGAGGTTCTGCTGCACCTCCGCGCGGTATTCCTCCGGTACTTCGTCCAGCGTCTTGCGTCCGGCCTTGCCCAGACGGGTGTACATGCGGACCGCTGCGGCATGATTGAATCTAACCATTGTTCTCACTCCTTATCCTTGTTGTCGGCGGAATCGTCGGCGGTGTTCTTACCGTCGTCGTTGACATCGCCGCCATCGGTCTTGCCGGTGTCGGAATCGGTGGAATCCGTCGTATCCCCGTCCTCGCCTGCCATCAGGTCGGCCAGCAATTGCGCGTTGTCCAGGCTTGCCTGTTCCAATGCGCTCACCCTGTCGAGCACCGGCCTGGAACTGGTGGCGTCACCGTTGTAGATGACTTTGTTTTAGCTTGTCGCTAGAGCGAAGTCATCTGCATGGCCTCGTTGCCAAGGCCAGCTCCAAGCCTCACGCGACTCTCGCCGCCGCTTGGTTCGCGTTTCGCCGGATGCCGCGTTGTCCCGCCTTTGGGGCGGGCATGTCTTACGCTTCCTCCACGCGCGTTTAACGTCTCCGGGGCACTCCCGGCGACTTGGATGTTGATGGCCGCGTTCAGGTCGCGGTCGATGACAAGTCCGCACTCCTCGCAATGGTAGACGCGCTCGGACAGGGGCAGTTTGGCTTTCACCGTCCCGCAGTTCGAGCAGGTCTTCGAGCTTGGATACCAGCGGTCGATGACATGGAGCCTCGTGCCGGTGCGTGCGGTCTTGTATTCCAGTTGGCGGCGGAACTCGTGGAAGTCCGCGTCCAGTATGTGTTTGGCAAGCCTCCTGTTATGGCTCATGCCTTGCACGTTGAGGTCTTCGATGCTGATGTCGGAATAATTGTCGGCAAGCCACGTGGTGAGCTTGCTGATGTTGTCGGCTCGTTGGGCGGCTATGCGAGCGTGGATTCGGCGCACACGCTCCAACGCCCTGTTGTACCGTTTCGACCCGCATCCATGGTTCATGCCCCTATCGCGGCGGCTTAACGACTGTTGGGTGTGGCGGAGTTTCCGTTGCGTGCGGACGTAGTTGCGTGGATTGGGGAACGTGGTGCCATCCGATAGGGTGGCGAGGGTCTTGACGCCCAAATCCACGCCGACCTGACGATTACGGTTCTTCCGTTTTCTGTTTTTCGCTGGAACGCTTTCGGTGGGACGCTCGACGGTGAGGGCCGCATACCAGAAGCCCGCATGGCGACTGACGGTCATGCGCACGATTCGTCTGCCGTGGACGCGTTCGGTGGCGTTCTCCATGCAGTGTACGCGTCCGATGCGTGGCAGTTTCAACGCCTTCGGGTCGTCTTCGATAAGGCCGAAGCTGCCGGTCGTGTATGCGAAACGCGGGACACTGGAGCGTTTCGACTTGTATTTCGGCCAGCCCACCCTACGGCCCGCGCGCCTGCCCTTCCTGCTGTCCGACCAGTTCCTCAACGCTTGGGACAGCCATTCAAACGCGCTGCTGTACGCCTCCTTGCTGTTCTCTCGCCACCACGGGGCGATTTCGTCCTTCCACTCGTTCCACCAGCGGCGCATCGCGTACAACGTCCAGTCCGGTTTCTCACCCAAGGAGATTTGGCGCTGGACGTGCGCGAGCATCAGATTGTACGCGAAACGCGCACCACCCGCATGGGACTCCAACAGCCGTGTCTGCCGTGGGGTTGGGTCGAGCCGAATTCTAACGGCCTCATACGCGCTCATCGCGCATCGCCTCCAACGCCTTCTCCGCACGGTGCTTGGCTGCGCGGCGTCCGTACAGTCTCGCGCAGAACGAGGTCAGCACCTCGGTCATGTCGCGCACCAGATCGTCATCCAGCTCCGTGTCATCCACCACGATGATTCGGCGTCCCTGCGCCTTCAACGCGCTCTCCACCAAGCCCGCGTTCATACGGGCGAGCCGGTCGCGATGCTCCACGATTATCGTGCCGACGGTCGGTTCGGACAATAGCCGGTTGAGCTTGCGTCGCTTGTCGTTCATGCCGGAACCCGTCTCCGTGACCACCTCGGGCTTCTCGACGCCCATGCTAAGAGCGAACGCCTTCAACCGGTCGGCCTGACGTTGCAAATCGTCCTTCTGTCCGCCGCTGGATACTCGCGCGTAGCAGACGGTGCGAGTGTCCGCGGGATTCGGCTGCGATGCGGTCTCGTATTTCGGGTCGTGGATGAGCCACATGCCGGTCGGCGTCTGCTCCACAGGAACGGGCATGGTGCCCTGACGGCACCATTTCCACACGGTCTGCGGATGCAATCCTTCCAGTCTGGCCCATTCCTTTACCAACATGAGACTTATTATAACATAGGATTACTTAAAAAAACAAAACAGTTCGGTAGTAGGCAACACCCCTACATCGTCGCCGAAAATCCGAATATCGGGGCACGGGAGGCCATCAGCCTGTCCAGGCGCATGATGAAGGGTCACAAGTGGGAGTGTTTCGTGGCCGACCTGTCGTTCCTTGGCTGGTGGCTGCTCAATCTGTTCACGCTCGGCTTGAGCGGCATCTTCTATTCCAACGGCTATAACGCGGCGTTTTTCGTCGAATATTACGTGCATGTGCGCGGATTGTCCAAGGATTCGGGATTGGAGGGAAGCGAGCTGCTCAGCGACGAATACCTGTACAGCAAGGCCTCCGCTGAGACATTGCATGCCGCGTATGGTGATGTTGCCGAAACGGTGGAGCAGTTGTCCAGCAATCTTGTTCCAGTGGACAAGCCAAACGGTTTCGTCGGGTTCCTGTCCGAATGGTTGGGCGTGCGTATCCTGCATGCGCGGTCGGTGACCAAGTATGAGGAGTATCGCGAGCAACTGCACCAGATCGATACCGGCAGGGAGATTCTGGACGGCGCTATCTATCCTGGTCGTCTGGCTCCGGCGCCGATGGCGTTCCGGTTCCGCGAATCCCGCACCGTCAGCTCCGATCGCAGCTATTCGTTGGTCAATCTGGTCATGATGTTCTTCATCTTCTGTTTCGTGGGATGGGTATGGGAGGTGAGCCTCGCCTTCATTTCCGAAGGAACGTTCGTGAATCGTGGCACGCTGCATGGGCCATGGCTGCCGATCTATGGCACCGGCGGAGTGATTATCCTTATTCTGCTGAAGAAGTTGAGGAAGAAGCCCTTGTTCGAGTTCCTGGCCGCCATGGTCTTGTGTGGCGGGTTGGAGTACTTCTCGTCCTGGTATCTGGAGAAGACCCACGGAGGACAACGCTGGTGGGATTACACCGGTTATTTTCTCAATCTCAATGGTCGTATCTGTGCCGAGGGTCTGCTGACGTTTGGTTTGGGCGGTTTGGCGATCGTGTATCTGCTGGCTCCTGCATTGGACAACTTGCTGAGTCGTATCGATACAAGAAAGCTCACCGTTGTGGCCGTCGTGCTTCTGGCGTTCTACTGTGTGGACCAGGCGTATTCGGCGCAGCATCCGAACATTGGTGCCGGCATCACCGATTACAAGGGGTCGGCCACATCGCAAGTGTCGTAGCCCCTATCCGATGTGATGCATAAAGGGATTTTGCCCGTCAGCGTGCGCAACGCAGGTTGGCGGGGCAAATCGTTTTTGGACACATGCTATACGACACGTGTGGCCGGTGGAAACTTACTTTCGGCGCAGCATCTCACGCACGGTTTCCATGATCTTGCTGTATTTGGTGGAGTCCGTGGAACGCATGCGTGGGAAGGAGCGGATCATACGACGTTGCTGCCAATTCAACGCGGAAGAGACAAGCTGACGCATATTGGCGACACGTTCCTGCGACGATTCCGACAAATCATGCATCTTTTCCCGGAACTCCTCTTTGCCCCACTGCCAGGATTCTCCGGCCTTCTCCGCACGATCCTGCACCGCTTCGCTGAATTTGGCGAGACGCTCGGACAGGCCGACGATGCCCACCACGGTGACGATGGTGTCGATGATAACGACGATGGCGGCGACCGCGCATATCACGTGCACGGCAAGCAGCGGAATCATGGCGGTGAGCCGTTCGACCTGCGGCTGGACCACATCGATGATCAATACTCCGCCGAATCCGAATACGATTGCGCCGAGCAGACAGATGCGGCCTTGGATGTTGAATCGGTAATGGCTGTAATCCCACCATCTGGCGTGGAACAGCTTTTCCATGCCCCAAGAGGTGATGTACTCGAGTATGCTCGCGCCAAATGAGGAGATAAGGAAAATCTCGATGGGATTCGTGAAGTCATGCAACAGCACGATCGCAAGCACCGCGCCGCATCCGTAAATTGGGCACAACGGCCCGTTAAGGAAACCACGGTTGACCCATCGACGTTCCGAAACGGACACGAGAACCGACTCGTACACCCATCCGATAAAGGCGTACAACAGGAACCAAAGGAACAAATATTCGAGTGTGAGCGCCACAGCCATCAGCTCCTGTCCATCGGTTGTCCGGATGCGGGTTTGTCGAAACGATCGAAAGAGAGCGTTTCCTTCGTGGCGCTGATTTTGTCGGCCGCGGTGACAAGGTATCCTTCGATGTACTTCGGCGGATAGGGAGTCAATGGGAACATGTGATGTTCGATGCTGTCCCGTTCGATCTGGTTGAGTTTGAAATCCCGTATGGCGTTGCGCATGGCCGTTTCACCATGTGTGAATCCGTGTAGCCGATGGGTGCCGTTGTCCCAGTCATGCCAATCGTAAAGGAAGTAATCATGGAGCAAAGCGGCGCGAATCAACGAATGTAGATCAACCCTATTCCACAGGTGCAGTCTGTCTGCCAGCCAGACGGACAGACAAGCCACACGAATGGAATGGGCGAATGTGGTGACCACGCCATGCTGGTAGCAGACCCTTTCGATGGCCATGTGGTCATGTTCCAGAATCTCCCGGCCGTGCGCGTAGACCAGCCGTCGTATCTGCGTGCGCGTCAACAGCACCGCTTTTTGCTCCTTGCTTGATAGGGATTACTTGAGCAGGGATTCGGGCGACTTGTATGCGGAACCGTCGGACACGGAGTTGGCGAAGGCGCGTAGCTGCTCGATGGTGGTCTTGGCGGAAACGATCTGTTCGCGCACGCGCAGCGGGGAGGTGCCTCCCTTGCCGTTGCGGGCGGAGACGGAGCCTTCGGTGGACAGCACTTCACGCACCTGCGGGGCCTTGTCCGCCGGCAGGAAGTCCTTGAACACGTTGATGAAATCCTCGTCGGTCAAATCCCACAGCTCCTGGCCGCGGTCTTCGGCAATCTTGACGCATGCGCCGGAAAGCTCATGCGCGTGACGGAACGGCACACCGTTCTTGACGAGCCATTCGGCGATGTCGGTGGCCAGCGCGAAGCCGGTCGGAGCTTCCTCTTCCAGGCGGTCGCCGTCGAAGTGCATGGTCCTGACCATGCCGGTGAAGGCGGGCAGCAGCACTTCGAGCGTATCGACCTGGTCGAACACGGCCTCCTTGTCCTCCTGCATGTCCTTGTTGTAGGCCAGGGGCAGGCCCTTCATCACGGTGAGCAGGGTGATGAGGGAGCCGTACACCCGGCCGGTCTTGCCCCGGACCAGCTCGGCGATGTCCGGATTCTTCTTCTGCGGCATGA